>Ga0126373_10000033_pt1 | contig 144228 bp, 112 predicted proteins | sample PanSoiMetPlot_11_FD_92545 | JGI IMG/M metagenome (GOLD analysis project Ga0126373, IMG submission 92545) | Tropical forest soil microbial communities from Panama - MetaG Plot_11 | ecosystem: Environmental > Terrestrial > Soil > Tropical forest > Bulk soil | place: Panama | collected 2016-02-17
CGGCACCATTTCCAAACACCAAAGGGACTGCCACCCTCAAAGTCTTAAATAGTGATCAGTCTTTGGGTCCAGCAGTGGCCCTACTGAGAATGGAGCCGGGGAGCGAGATTCCAAGACACCTGCACGAGCGAACAACCGAAACGTCGTACGTTCTTGATGGTGACTTCATAAACGAAGGCATCTCTCATCCGAAGGGCACGGAATTCAATGTCAAGCCGAATACTGTTCACGGTCCCCATACGACGAAGACAGGATGCTCCGTACTAGTCACGTTCAGCTATCCATCTATTCTCGATGATTTCAAATTGGCCTAACAGCTCGTCGTAAAGGAGCGGCGCTTTCATGGACCAGTGACCAAATCGGTTGCCGTCTGCCGGAATCGCGCAGGCGACGCCCGCTCGCGAGATGGTTGCGTGATTGATTTTCAGGAGCCATGTAGGCGTGCACGTTCATGTCCAGCGGCCCACTTGCATGCCGAATGGCCCCAACTTCGATGAAATGCGTAGTTCACTGGGAAATTCACGGCGCGTACGTGCCGGGGTAGCGGGGGAGCGCGGGGGAGTATTCCTTCTGGTTGCAGACTCGGCAAAGCCCAGGGTAGAGCTTCAACCTACCGCATGCTGGACACTCCTCTCCTTTATTTTTTACGACATGGTCGGCGACTGGTACACCGGTTCCGCCTATAAGGCGGCGGACCGGTGGAACCAGTGCGCCTCCCGTTCGCGTGGTAAAGCTAGAATCTCTCACGTAATAGACCTCTGTTTTGGAACGACGTAGTGCAACGAAGCCTCGGCAACCTGCATTTCCTACCAGTGATCTCTACCTGTAAAACGTGTAACAGACGTGTAGAGAGGATGCTCGATACGATCTAAGTTGTTATGTTTCCGAAGCGTAGTAGGTTGACACGGGAGAGATCGATGGCCGGAATCCATTCGGGCCTACCATCATTCTCAAATTTCTCAGTCTCACTCCTGCCGTCTTCACCCGACATCCCCGTTTCTCAGAGTGTTCTAAGCGACATTTCAGGAGCCTCAAAGGACACCTGCGTCGGTGGGCCGCTAACCTTGCCTCATCTGTGGGGAAAACCTGGGTCAGAAGCCAGGCTCCGAAAAAAACTAATTGAGGATGGTAGGTATGGCAAAGCGTTTAGCGGTATTTGTATACGGGCTGGTGAGTTATTTGGCGTTCTTCCTGACGTTCGTGTATGCCGTCGGATTCATTGGCAATTTGTACGTTCCGAAGTCAATGGACTCTACGACCCGCATGTCGTTTTGGCCGGCTCTCATCATTGACGCACTGTTGCTGTTGATGTTCGCGGTGCAGCACAGTGTCATGGCACGGCCAGCTTTCAAAGAGGTGCTGACTCGATTCATTCCCGAGGCAGCAGAACGCAGCACCTATGTGCTCGCTTCCAGCCTGTTGCTGATTGCACTCTTCGCATTCTGGCAGCCCATCGGCGGTGTTGCTTGGAACTTCACAAATCCGGCAGTTCGCAACGCCATTAACGTGGTGTTCGGCTTGGGTTTTGGTCTGGTGTTCGTAGCTACGTTGCTGATCAACCACTTTGACTTGTTCGGCCTCCGGCAGGTGTCGTTGTATCTTGCGGGTAAGCCGTACACATATCTCGAATTTCGGACGCCACTGTTCTACCGTTACGTGCGTCACCCCCTGTACGTGGGTTGGTTGATTGCGTTCTGGGCTACGCCTACGATGACCGGAGCGCACCTGCTGTTCGCCGTACTCACGTCGGCGTATATCCTGACGGCGATCCATTGGGAAGAGCGCGACCTGGTTACAGTTCACGGCTCGAAGTATCAGGATTATCAGAAGCGCGTGCCGAAGCTGATTCCATCGTTAACAACGTACCGCGACGCTGACAAACGGATCGTGCAGACCGAACGTTCGGCCGCGTAATCTCGATAAAGTGAAAAGGGCGGTTTGGCGCCGCCCTTTTCTCTCTTGTTTGTCTCTTGCAACAATGCAATACGCATCAGGAAGCAGTGATTTCTGCCGTCGATGCCGCGGGTTGCTTACGCCAGCCCATGAAGACCGAGAGCTCCCGCAGCAGGATTTCCCATGCCGGCTCCTCGGCAAGAAGCAGGTGGTTGGGGCTGGGTAAGGAAACGTAGCGGGCGTCGGGGATTTCGGCGGCCAGGTGCCGACCGTGCTCGGGTGAGACGACTTGGTCGCGATCACAATGCATGACTAGCGTCGGGACTCGGACCTGCCGCAAGAGCCCGCGGACGTCTATGCCGGAGTCGACGTCGATAAGTCGCGCGGCATTTTCAGCCGAGGTCGAGATTCGCTGTAGGTCGTCGAACCAGTTCTCGTGAACGGGAGTGGAGTTCGGCATGAAACGGTTGGTGAACATTCGGCAGAACGCGGGGTGGTGAAGTCCCCAGCCGAGCCGAGTCAGGCTGATGAGTGCCCGCCGAGCCTCGAGCTCCTCAGGGCTGCCATAATGATAGAGGCCCATGGGAAAGGCGCCGTAGAGGACCAGTTGGCTGACGCGCTCCGGATGCTTCACGGCGTAGGCAACGGCGATGGCGCCGCCTCGTGAAATTCCCAACAGGGAAAAACGATCGAGTCCGGCTGCGTCCACCACCGTTTCCAGATCGCGGACCCAGGTGTCAAAACTCACGTGAGGAACATCGCGCTGCGACATGCCGTTACCACGCTCGTCGTACCGGATCACTCGATGGTGTTTGCTGAGTTCTGTCCACCAGTGCTGCCAGATCGGGCTTCCCCATTCGAGATCCAAATGCGTGAGCCAGTTCGAGGCCTTCACCAAGGGCGGCCCCTCTCCAATGCTCGCCCAGGCAAGGCGTATGCCGTCCTCCGTGACCGAAAACCGGATGTCCTGGCGCGGCGGAGTAAAGGACTGGCCTCCTGCTGCCACTGCTTGTGAAGCCGCTGAACGCAAGACGGTTCTCACTGGCGCAACGAATCGATAGCCATGTCGCGGCACGGTTTCGATGTATTTCGACGGGTGGAGCAGCTTGCGTAACTGCGAAATGCAGTAGTCGAGATTGTTCTCTTCCACCACGGAGTCGGGCCAAACGGACTCCATGAAGGCATCTTTGCGCACGAGCTTGCCGGCGTTTTCCACCAGTACGCAAAGTGTATCGAACAGTTTGCCCCGAAGGCGGATCTCCTCGTTGTCACGCAGGAGCTTGCGTTCGTCCACGTCAAGGACGTAGCTGTCAAACAGGTACTTGGACATTGTTCATCGGCGGCCGGCATCGGGGGCACAGGTAAGCCGGACGTCCCCACTTGCTCGATATTCTACCAGCGGATAAGTTCGCCTCTCGTGCCGCACTTTCGTCGTTCCAGCAATGCAACATTCTCAGGAAACGGCAATTTCCCCCACGGGCGCCACGGTTCTCTCGGGCCAGCCCATGAACGCAGAGAATTCCTGAACCAACTGCTCCCAGCCTGAATCGCCAGGTCCGACCATATGGCTGCGGCTCGGTAATTCGACAAAGCGCGAGCCGCGGATCCGTGCCGCGATCAGTTTTCCCTCTTGTACCGGCACTGCACCATCGTCGCGCGAATGCAGTACGAGCGTCGGGCAGCTGATTTTCGGCAGCATGTCGAGGATTCTGATGTTGGGGAACTCCGCGATCATGCGGGCGGCGTTCTCCGGAGAGGAGGAGACCCGCTGTAACTCGTTGAGCCACGATGCCTCCACCGCGTCTACGTCTGGCCGGAACAGCGTCGTCCACAACTGCCGGAACGCCGGATTGTCGCGCCCCCAGCCAGAGCGGATCAGCGTCAGCATGGCTTCCAGATGTTCCTGTGCGCCGGGCCCCGGCGCAGGCCAGCCGTTCGCGAAGGTGCCATTGATGATCAGCTTCGTTACACGTTCGGGATGGCGCACGGCATACGCAATCCCCACCGCGGCTCCTTGGCAACCGCCCAAAATAGAGAATCTCTCCAGGCCCGCTGCATCCACCAGTTCTTCAAAGTCCTGGACCGTCCTCTCGAATGAAAAGTCACTGACGTTCCAGTCCGATAGGCCGCTGCCGCGCTGGTCGTAGCGCAACAGCGTGTTATGCCGCATGATTTCCGATAGCCACTGCCGCCGGAGAGGAGTTTTCCACTCATAATCCAGGTGATTGAGCCAGTGAATCGTCCGCACCAGCCCAGGCCCTTGTCCGCCGATGTGGTAGGCAATTCGCACGCCGTCGCTCGTGGTGAAGAATTCGATCGTTTGTTCCGGAATATCCTGCGGCTGGATAGGTGTTTCCAGTTGGATCAATCGGCTGTTCGGCTTCGGCGTGGTTACTTCTGCAACAAATCGATAACCATGCCGTGGCACCGTTTCAATGTATTTCGCGGGATGAAGCAGCTTGCGTAACTGCGAAATGCAGTAGTCGAGATTATTCTCTTCCACGATGGAGTCGGGCCAAACGGACTCCATGAAGGCGTCTTTGCGCACGAGCTTGCCGGCGTTTTCCACCAGCACGCAAAGCGTATCGAACAGTTTGCCCCGAAGGCGGATCTCCTCGTTGTCACGCAGGAGCCTGCGTTCGTCCACGTCAAGGACGTAGCTGTCAAACAGGTACTTGGACATTGTTAATCGACGACCGGCATCGAGGGGGCACAGGTAAGCCGGACATCCCCACATGTCCGCTATTCTACCAGTAGATACGAGTTCAATCGGCTACCCAAACAACACGAAAAGCCGGAAGGATCTTCCCCTTATCCTCCCGGCTTTTACATGTGGTGGCGAGTGCAAGTTCAGCGCTGTGCGGCCACCAACACCACTTCCTGCATCGAAAAATCTTTGGCCACTTCCTCTTCGCGGCGGCTGGTCGCGAGTTCCCGCCCGGAATCGTTACCGGCTACCCAAATCTGTTTCAGAAAATAGCGGTCGCCGTAACGATGGAAGACCAGCTTCGTCTTGGTTGCTGCCTTCAGTGACCGGCAGGAATTGGAGATGATCAGGTTGTTGTGATGAGATTTCAGATCGCTGATCGAAAGGACTTGTCCCCTTACATCCATCGACGTTAAGGAGTACTCGCCGGCTGGTAGAGTGGCGCCGTTGAGGATGAAGTTGAAGGGGATGTCCGCATTCATATGGATTGTTTGGGCACCGGCAGCCGTTGTCATGAACAGGGTGAGTGCCACGGCGAATAACATCAAAGTCTTTTTCATGGTTTTGCCTCTTTACTTGGCTGAGTGCCAACTTGCTTCACAGATGAAAGCGGCGATCGAGGAAAATCCCGCCAGTACCCGCCAGAAAAATTTCGCGATGCCATAGCACCGTGTAAGACGACGTAGTTGCTGCCAATTCGGTTATAATCTTCCGATTGTCTCTGGGGGGGCGTGATGGGAAGCGGCCCTGGGGAAATCACTCTTCTTCTGCATCGCTGGCGAGAGGGGGACCCGCACGCAGAACCAGCGCTGTTCGAAGCGCTGATGCCGGATCTGCGCAAGATCGCTGGCTGCTGCTTCCGCGGGGAATCTCCAGGCCACACTCTACAACCCACCGCGCTCGTTAACGAGGCCTTTCTCCGCCTGGCGCGCGCCAAGAATATCGACTGGCGGGATCGTGGCCATTTTTTCGCTATAGCTGCAAGGATCATGCGCCGATTCCTCATCGACCACGCCCGCGGTCGGCCGAGCGTGCAATTCCTCGCGATGGATGGATTTCCCGAGCGCGTGCTCGGCCAGCGCACGCCGCTGGAAATGGCAATCACAATTGATACCTTGCTCGACGAATTGGACAAAGTATCGCGACGCCAGCGGGCAGTCGTTGAGTTGAAGTTTTTTCTGGGATTGACCGATGAGGAGGCCGCGGAAGCGTTGAACCTCACTCTGCATACGCTGCAGCGGGAATGGTATCGGGCGCGGCGGTGGCTCTTTGAACGGATGGATGCGAACCATGGAAAGCGCAGCTGACCGCGACGAACGAATCATGAGGATCGTGGAGCGAGCCCGCCACCAGCCGGTGGGCGACCGCGAAGCATTCGTGCGCGTGGCGTGTGAAACGGACGATGGGCTGTACCAGGAAGTTGCAGAGACGTTGGATTGGGAAGCGCGAATGGGCGATTTCCTCAAGCGACCCCTGACCGCACTGACCATAGTGTCGCGCCCGTTTGAGCCCGGTACAGTCGTCGAGGGCCGATTCGAAATTGTTCGTGTAATCGGCGAAGGGGGCATGGGCGTTGTTTACGAAGCGATTGACCGGAAGCGCAATCAGCGCATTGCCATCAAGTCCGCCAAGCCCGGCTTCCAGCGTCTGCTTACCCCCGAACTCGAAGGCGCGCTCAAAGTCCGCCATCCCAACATTTGCCTGGTCAACCAGATTCACACGACCAAGACCGAAAACGGCGATGTGGACTTCCTGGCGATGGAGTTCCTGCAGGGAGAAACGCTCTCCACTCGACTGGCGAGGACCGGCAAACTCGCGCCACCGGAGGCTTTGGAAATCGCACGGGGGCTGTGTGCGGGACTGTCGGCAGCGCATCGCAGCGGAATTGTCCACGGCGATTTTAAAAGCAACAACATTATTCTGTGCCGGAGGGGTGACGAAACGATCCAGCCGGTGATTACGGATTTCGGCCTGGCGAGCGGTGCGAATCAAGCGTCAGGCGAATACGGCGGGACACCTGCATACATGGCGCCCGAATTGTGGCGGGGAGAAAAGGCCTCGAAGGCCTCAGACATCTATGCCTTGGGTGTGATCCTCTACGAGATGGTAACGGGCCGCCTTCCGTTGGAGAGCAACTCGCTGGAGGACCGCCTGGTTCAGCCTGTCCCTCCCAGCAAGTTCGTGAAGGGCATGGATCCGCGATGGGATCGCGTGACTCAGGAGTGCCTCAATGAAAGCGCGGCGGCTCGTCCGCGCGACGCCCAGCAAATCATCGCGGTGCTAGAAAAACGGCCGTTACCGAAGGCTCCCTTCGTTGTCATCGGGGTGCTGCTGCTGGCGGCCTTGATGCCTCCGATTCGCGAGCGGGTCATCGATCTCTTCCTTCCAGCCCATGTGCGATTGGCGATCCTGCCGTTCCAGGGCTCTACGGACGCGACTGTCGTCAGCGAGGGCGCTCTCCAGGATGTCTCCGACCGCCTGCAGCATATGCCGAGCGCACGCCGAACGCTGGTTGTGATCTCTCCGTCGGACGAATTAAAAGCCAGCGTGCAAACTCCCGAACAGGCGAGCAAAGTGCTGCACGCAACCCACGCTTTGCAGACGTCCGTGCGCCGCGAGGGCGATGAATATGTTGCCCAGGCGTCGGTAATCGACCTGACAACCTTAACGCATCTCGGCGATTTCTCGGGACGATACTCGCAAGCGACCATTGGAACCTTTCCGGCGGCGCTTGCCGGAACTGTGTCATTGGCGTTGCGCTTGCATAGCCCGGCGGTCGCAGAGTCACTTTCGCCAGACGCAACGCCGCCTTACGACAAAGGACTGTATCTGCTGCGTAACGACCGTCTGACTTTCGAGGATGCGATTGGATTGTTCAAGGAGGCCGCTCGTTTAGATCCACGCTCGCCTTTGCCACTCGCCGCGTTGGTAGAGGCACAAATCGTCAAGTGTGAACTAGTGAAGGAACACAATTGTCTTGACGAAGCTCGGCAAACTCTGCGTCAAGCCAAAAGCCTGAATCCCGATTCTCCAAGAGTTTTGCTTGCGGATGGTGCGCTTAGCCAAGCGGATGGGCAGGATCAGAAGGCTCTGGACAGTTACAGTCGGGTATTGGAGTTAGAACCGCGGAATGTGGACGCTTTCCTGCGCATTGCAAACGCTTACGACAGATTCGAGATGCCCGATAAAGCCGTTGATGCTTACAAAAAGGCGATTGAGCTTGACCCGGCATATTTTGAGGCTCGCGAGGAATTGGGACTCTTTTACTACTATCGAGGCAGGTACCCTGAGGCCGCGGAGGAGTTTCACAAGGCTATCGACACTGCGCCGGGCATCGTCGATGCGCACACGAGCCTAGGGGGCGTGCTCTGTGATCTGGGTCGCTACGAAGAGGCGGAACAGGCCCTCCAGGAATCTCTGAACATCCGGGAGACGGCGGCCGCACTCAACGACCTGGGAGCAATCCGGGTATATCAAAGACGGGACGCCGAGGCGGTCGACTTTTACAATCGCGCTATCAAGATTGATCCTTCCAACTACCTCTACCTCCTCAATCTGGGTGATTCCAACTGGCGACTCGGGCGCCATCGAGATGCACAGACGGCGTATCGCAAGGCAATGGAATTGTCAGTATCAGAGTTAAACGAAAACCCGCGCCTTGGTCGGACCAGAGCATTCGTTGCATACTTTGCAGCTAGGCTCGGCGACCGGAGGAGGGCTGAAGACGAAATCGACCAAGCCCTCCTGTTTTCCCCAGGTGATAACAAGATAAAACGCAGAGCGGTATTAACTTACGAAGCGCTTCACGAGCGAGAGCGCTCCCTGGCGGTTCTCAGGACTACGACCCCGGAAATGCTTCGTGAGCTAAATAGTCAGCCGGACCTGGCGGACCTTCGTGAGGATCCACGCTTTCAGGAATTAGTAGCAACAACTGAAGGAGGAGGTAAATAAACTATGGCATCAGCAAGTGCGGTGGCCCGAGCGGGAACTGAGGATCACACTGTGGATTACACTATTACTGTGCTGGAAGATCAAGAGGTCGAAACGGAGAAGATGAATGCCGGGGATACGGTCCAGTTTTCAAGCCCAGATGGTTGGTTCGAGATCAAATTCCCAACCCTATGGCCATTCACCAAACCTCATTCGAGCATTGTGTCGCACAAAGTAGGCCAGCATTGGGAGTCGAGGGTTCTGACTTTAGTGGAGGGGAAGAAAGCACACTTCAATTGCTTCCGCAAGCACCCAAAGACAAAGAAATTAATGCTCCAGGAATATGGAGGGGAGATCAATCCACGCGGCAAATGACCGGCGAGAACAGCAAGCCCTAAGCCAAACGGGAGGAGAATGCCGTTTTTCCTCCCGTTTAGCGTTTCTGTTGCTGTGTTTCCGCGAGTAGCAAGGGGGCCATTTTTTCTGTGAATCAGTTACCTCCAAGGCCTGCAACGGTAATTAACTCTGCTATACCAAATCTTTCCTGCTTCAGTTCGCTGGCAAAAGGAGCAACGTTCGGCAGGTCCTTCAGGAACGGATTCCAGCTCGGCCATTGTGACAGGAAAGAAAACCTGTCTCCCAACATCAGCCCTACCAGCACTTCGGTGACAATTCGCCCGCCCACGGGTCCAAGCCTCACTGGAACCGAATTCTTAGCAGTCGTATCACCGCCGTTCTGCTTCGCTTCCATCGTCCATTGGTGTTGTGCTTCAGCAAGAATGTAGAACCATAGCGGTGCGTTGTCCTTGAAACTCTTTTCTGCAGTAGGGGAAATGGCAAGGATTGACTTGTTATCCCTGAGTCCGTCGACAGTCGCCTTTCCCACCATCAGTTCGTCATCCGGAATCGGTTCGATGTCCATGTGTCGGGCGACGGTTTGCCCTGACGGCAGTCCCATTCGCAGCCCACGGAGAAGATTACGCAGGGCCAGCATCGCAATCTCATGGGGTCTGGTTTCCGGGTGCCCATCTTTATCCTCCTGGAAATTTCCGCCAGCTTGTGGAACGGAAAATTCAGGCAAGAATGCCAGCGGATTGACCAACGAACTGTCGATCTTGTAGGCGGGTTGAATGCGCGCGGGGCCCGAATTTGTGGAGGCATCGAGTTTTTCGTCGCCGAATTCGAAGAACAATCGCCAGTCGATCGCCCAGATCCGGGGGAACTCGCGAAAGCCATTCAACGATTCATCTCCCCGCGCGCCGAAGATCAACTGACGGCCAGCCACTCCCCGCCCCTTCTGATTCCGCGTTGCATCCTTGCCCAGTTCGGTGTTGAGGCGGTAAATGGACCGCACCATGGAATGCCCGAAACGGTACGCTGCTGCCGCGAACTCAATCGGCATGAACGGGTCGTTTCTCCACTTGAAAAAGTGCAGCTCTGGTTTCGTGTCGTAAATACTTGATTTGTCGCGAAGGTGTGGCAACACGCTATGCAGCATCGCCTCGCCGACGATTCTTGGCAGAAAATCGTGAAGGACCACCCATTGATAGTGCCAACGCACAATGCGCTGGGCGGCCGCAAAGATCTCGGAAGGTGGATCAGTTTTAACGTCAAAGATTGCGGAACGTCCCTTCGTCAGCCCATCGACAACGACATTGTGGAACCGCAGAAACACTCCCTGCAACTGCGATACGATGACGTTTTCGTCATTCCGCTTGTCACCGATAATGGCTCTGCCGTCAATGCGGGGCAGATCCCTGGCCTTCGAAGAGGTTCCGTTGCGCGTGAGTCGCTTGCCCAAACGAAAAGTAAAGCCGTCATCTTCGAACATATACGGCTGATCCGCGGGGCCACGTCCATAGATGTTGTCCAGATCCAGCCTGGGTGTGCGATAGTCGATCAACGCTTCGGGATCGTTCTGCCTTTGCAGGCTGCTGGCGGGATCAAAGCTGATGTCATGATCGATGAACTGGCCCAGGTAGGTGTAGCCCGCAGGAATGCCAAAGTTCTCTTCATCGTCACGCTCGGATTCCGGAGTCGCTTTCGGAATGAGGTGGCCATTTCGATCACGCTGCGGATTGCCTCGCGCGTCCGTCACTACTTCCGGTTCAGCCGTCATCGCGCGCGCAAGGGCGAGCAGATCTTCTTCGGGAAAGTCAGCGGTGGGGAGCGTTCGGAACATCCTTCCGAAGAGTCCTTCGAATTGAGAGGATGAATTTGGTGAGTCTCCCCCGCGGATACTCCCATGCCCGCCGCCGGGGCGCGCCCAAGGCGTCAATCCCGGGCTGCGAGTGGCTTTAGGGCTATTTGAAACTGATGGATTGCGTGGGCCAGGCTGTTTCCCCATGGGTCACCCCCAATCGTTGATATGAAACGCAGACTGATGGGCCCTGATCTCGGTCGGACTCCACGCCGGGGGCGGGTGATCACATCAGGCGCGCGGGAAAGTGAAGTGGTTCGCGCCAGTCATCCTGGGACGATGCGATCTTATAACCGACCAAATGCCAGCGATCTTTCGAGCTGACTGAAAGATCACAGAGCAGTAGCAGCATGATATTCCTTTTCCATCCGCATGAGGGAACGGTTACTCGGTTAATTCGCGGTGCATCTTTGCTCCGGCAAATGCATATCCGGCAATCACCACATATGCAATCAGCGGGATGACATAAGCCGGAGCCATGCTGTGGCTTACGTCAGCGATTTTGCCCATCAACGGAGGGATCAAAGCTCCGCCAACAATCGCCATTACGATGAGCGATCCGCCGATTTTGGTATTGGGACCGAGCCCCTTCAATCCCAAAGCAAAAATCGTCGGAAACATCAGCGACATGAAGAAGCTCGTCAACAATATGGCCCATAATCCTGTCCACCCCGGATGCAACACGCCGAACGCGACCAGCGCCACGTTCGCAACCGCGAATGCTCCAAGCAGTTTGTAGGGTGCAATGAAGCGCATCAAGTAAGCGGATGTAAACCGCCCCACTCCGAACGCCACGAGTGTCCCCGTCAGAAGATAGCCGGCGGTTTTTTCGGGCTGGTGCGTGTACTCCTGCACGTATTGAATGAAGTAACTCCAGGTGCCGATCTGCGCGCCAACGTACAGGAACTGAGCCACAACAGCCATCCAGAAGTGGGGCAGTCCGTACAGGTCACGGAAATGCCCATGGTCGCCGCCTTCTTCGTGCTCGCTCTGAATCGGTGGAAACTTTGTCCGCAGGATCAGCACGGCCCAAAGCACCGCAAGGACACCCAGTGCAAGGTAAGGTTTCACAACCCGTAGGGTTTCGGATCGCAGATATGGCTCGTACAGGTGCTGTGTCTTGAGAGCATCGATCTGCTCGGGGCTCAGCTCTATGCCCGAGAAAATGAATACTGTTCCAATCAAAACTCCGGTGATGGCACCGATGGGATTGAAGGCTTGGGAAAAATTCAATCGCCTTTCCGAACTCGCCGGATTGCCGAGCTGTGCGATAAAAGGATTCGACGCAGTTTCCAGAAACGAGAGCCCACTCCCAATAATCAACAGCGCAACCAGAAAGAATCCGTACTTCGCCACAATCGCGGCTGGCCAGAAAAGAAATGTGCCCAAACCAAAAAGCAGCAGGCCCACGACGAAGCCGTATTTGTAGCCGAAGCGGCGCATAAAAAGCGCCGCCGGCATCGCCATGATGAAGTAGCCCATGAACTGAGCGAACTGCACCAGCGCTGCCTGGAAACGAGAGATCGCGAACGACTTCATAAACTGCCGAATTAACACGTCGGTCAAGTTGTTGGGGATTCCCCATAGAAAAAACAGGAATGTCACCAGCACAAACGGCAACAAATGGCCGGATGGGAAAAGGGAAGCGCTGCCAGATTCTTCTTTGCCAGCCAAGGGCGCTGGCGCTGCTTTAGAAACCTGCACGTTCAGATCTCCTTTGGGTCGAACCTTCCCTGAGCCACTGGTTCTACGGTCGAGGGACGAGTTTAACCCAAGATCTTGCGGATCTGTTCGATGTGGTTTGCGTCGTGGCCGGCCATGTGGACCGCCAAATCCCTGACCGTGATGCGTCCACGTTCGGCATGAATCCCAGAGCACTCCCACTGCCCCGGGGATAACCTGGTCAAGAACTCGAGATTGGCGCCACGAAGCAGTCGAAAGAGGGCGAGAGAATCGTCCGGGCTGCGAGACCCATAATCTCCCAGGCGAGCCCATAAATCCTGATTAAATCCGGCCAGCTCGACTCCGTTATGTTCCACCATTTGGCGGTAGCGCCATGCGGTGGCAATCTCGTCCTCGGCGAGATGGGCAACGATCTCCCCGATGGACCACTTGTCCGCACTCGGTCGTCTGGTCAGTTGTTCTGCGGATGCATTGGCCAAGAGCTCGGCGAGCAGTGCAGGCGTTTGCCGTTGCATTGCCAACGGGTCTTTCGATTGCGTATAGCCGCGTATACGAGCCAGATATTCGGCTGTATCGGACATAAGCTCTTCCTCGAGAACAATATAGCCGAACTCGGCTCAATGCCCTCCCAGTACACAGCAATTTTGGTTTTTCTTTGGCATTGCTTCGTTATTTCGCGTTGGTCCCGTTGCTACTGTCTAGTCGTCACAGGGTCAAAAACCATTCAGTGCAAATTCCTCGAGAGGAACTCGGCGTGTGGAGAGGCCGGTTAAGAAACTCTACGCGGTGGACAGCCGAGCGGTGTCATGCACGGCTGGAAGTGACCAACCCACTACAGAAGGAGAATTAAGTATGAATACGCAAGCCGTTTCTCACAGGAAAGCAAGAAATCTCTTAGCGGCCCGCCTTCGCTATACCCTGGTAACCCTCTCCCTTGTGGCCGCGTGTTCTTTTCCAGTCCTGGCTCAACATTCGCACGACGCGCAACCTGGCTCGGAAGATCAGCAGAAAAAAGCAAGCGCGCTGATCAAGATCGTTCGCCAGGCGACAGAACGCTTTAAGGATGTGTCGGTGGCCGAGAAGGAAGGATATGTGCTGCAGTTCGGCTGCGTCAGTGGCCCAGACTCGGGAGCTATGGGGTTGCATTACGTGAATGGCGATATCGTGAATAGCGGGGTAATCGATCCCACCCGTCCTCAGATCGTGATCTATGAGCCGACGCCCGATGGCAAGTTGAAGCTGATCGGCGCCGATTTCCTGGTGATCGCATCGGTTTGGGACGCGAAGAATCAGGGACCGCCCGAGCTTATGGGGCAGCTGTTTCACTATTTCGAGAGTCCCAATCGCTTTGGTCTGCCGGCGTTCTACACACTGCACGTGTGGGCGTGGAAGGACAATCCCAACGGCGCCTTCGTCAACTGGCACCCGAAGGTTTCGTGCCAGCTGTTTAACCCGTCGCTATAAGAGGATTGCGGCCCCCGGTCCTTGCAGGGCTGGGGGCTGCAAAGTGTCTGAAAAATCTTGCATCAGCTCATACGAAAAGAGAGAAATGCCATGATTCACGTGAAATTGACTGACGATGTGTTCGCACCCGAACAAAAGAGGAAGGTCATCGCTGAGCTTACTCGGGTCATAGTTTCTGTCAAGGGGAAGCAACCGGTCACGCTGGTGGTCATCGAAGAGGAAGCGCGCGAGGCAGACGTCGTTTTCTGCTGAAGATTCGCCATCGAGAGGTGAGGATTCCGACGGTTTGACCAGCCCCATAGGTCTTTGTTCAGACTCTTAGCTAGGCGGAGTCTGTCATCGGGCCCTTCGCTTCGGTCGGGCCCTGTCTTTTGGCGCCTTCGACGCCACCCTATCACAAAGTTGGTAGGCTTCCTGAAGCCAGTCGGTGAGGGGTGCTTCCACCTGATCTCGGTGCGTGATGTGAATGATATGAAAGACTTTGGATTTAGACGCCCGGTCGGCGCGTCGGACCTGAGGGGCCTTGAGCGTTCGGCCGAGAAACACGCAGACCTCAAGAAAGTTCCTGTTCGGACGCACGAAGAAATAGCAGGACTTCCGCGAGAACATGATCGACTTGTGCGAGGCGTAAATGCGCTGATCGCCGAAGGAAACGGCAGTGTCCCGCAAACGTTCCCAAGCATCCCGCAGGTCCTCCGAGAGATCCCGGGTCAGGGCTGCTTCCGTGGTCGTCCAGCAGTCGTGCACTTGTCCGTCCTCGATCCACTGCTTGCAGTGGTAGCACTCTCGCCTGGCCATCGAGTGATTGTAATCTCCGATTTTCGCGTAGGGACAGTCGCCTCGGCTGTTCTTCGGGCGAAGCCCGGCCTTTCTGGCCAATTGCCATCGGCTAATTCCTAGCGAGCCAAACTTCGTATTTGTGAAGTTCGTGACGATAGGAGCATCATTTCTCTTTGTCATTCATAGCAAAGGGAGCGCAAAGAAATGCGTAAAGGAATTACTGTGCGAATTCGCGAAGGTCTGGCCCGGTTGCTGTTCATACCTGCCGCTTTTGCCCTTTGTTGGGCTGCGGAAGCCCCGAAGTTGGTCGAGAAGGACCACCGCTGGGCGCTGCTGGTCGACGGTCGACCTTACTTGATGCTCGGCGGGCAGGTGCACAATTCCAGCGCATGGCCTTCGGAACTGCCGCGAATCTGGAAGGCGCTCGCCGAATTGCATGCCAACACGGTCGAGGCCCCGGTGTACTGGGAGCAGATCGAAGCGCAACCAGGCAAATTTAATTGGGACAATGTCGACCTGCTGGTGAACGGTGCGCGCGAGCACAACTTCCACGTTGTGCTGCTTTGGTTCGGGACGTGGAAGAACGGCAACATGCATTATGTCCCCGAATGGGTGAAGACGGACACAAGGCGCTTCCCGCGCGTGGTCCGCGCAGACGGAGAACCGATCGATGTTCTCTCGGCAAGCTCCCACTCCAACCTCGAAGCCGATAAGTCCGCATTCGTCGCCCTGATGCGGCACCTGAAGTCCCTCGACGGTGAGCAGCACACGGTTCTCATGGTGCAGGTCGAAAATGAATCGGGGATCATCGGAAGCCCGCGCGACTTCTCGCCGGAATCGAATAAAGAGTTTGCCGCGGCAGTACCCGCCGAGATGCTGGCCGCTGCGCACAAGCAGTCTGGTTCGTGGAGAGAAGTATTCGACGGCGATGCCGACGAACTGTTTCAGCTTTACCATCAGGCGCACTACCTCAACGAAATTGCCGCGGCTGGCAAGGGCGAGTTCGATATTCCGCTCTATATGAACGTGTGGCTTAGCTATCCTCCCGCGGAGTTGCCTGAACGCCAACTGCTGATTCCCGGAATTCAGTATCCGAGCGGAGGCGCGGTTCAGCGCTGGGTAGGCCTGTGGCGTGTATTAGCGCCGTCGATCGAAGCGATCGCGCCGGATATTTACGGCGATGACGCCGGTTTCGTGCGCGAGGTGTTGGCAGCCTACCATCGTCCGGACAATCCTCTGCTCGTTCCTGAGATCGCGAAGGGTGACTCTTTCGCGCGCTACGATTTCCTGGCATTAGGCGAAGGCGCCATCGGGATCGCCCCCTTCGGCATAGATCCGCGCGGCTGGAATATTCTCGGCGATGTACCGGCCGGCGGGCACGCCAGGAATTTTGCGCTCCTTGCGCCCATGGTCCGCGAGATCGCGAAGCTGAACTTTGACGGTAAACTGAAAACCTCGATGGAGGAAGCCGGCAAGGCGGAGCAGGATCTGGACTTTGGCCCATGGCAGGCAAGCATTTCTTACGGATTTCCCCAACACGATGGCCGGCGCCCTCCTGGGACAAACGATGCGCACGGTGGCGCGCTGGTCGCGCAACTTGGACCGGATGAATTCCTGGTCACCGGAGTGGACGTAAGCGTCAGTTTTCATCCGCCTGGACGGCTGCCCGGTATGCGCTCGCAGATCCTGGCAGCAGAAGAAGGCAGCTATCAGAATGGCGTCTGGAAGCCCGTACGCTTGTGGAACGGCGACGAGACGGATCGTGGGTTACAGTTTCATGCCGACGATCCCGCGGTGGTAAGAGTCAAGCTCGGAAAGTTCTGAGCGTCTTGTAACCATTCGCATACTAAAGTGAAACTGTGTTCCGGATGACGCACTGTCTAGTTCCGTACACAGCTCGCCAGGCCCCGTGAGCTGTACAAAGCCTGTAGACGCTCTCACGAGCAATGTGGTCCGGGCCTTGCTTCCCAATATTCAGGACAGAATTCAGCATGTATCGTTCACTGTCCTGACCGTGAGGAGCCATGGAGCGGGCGTCGGTCGTATGGATGCGTGCGGCAGTAGGGGCGGTTGTAAGTGCTGCGGTTCTGCTTGGTGTGGCGGTGGTCTGGCGAGGTTCGGCGGCGCTGCGAACCGCGGCTGAGCAGGTTCGCTCCGAAAACGAATTTGCGATTGCAGTTCAGCCGTACGCTCCCGCGCCGAACGTCGGATTTGAAGTTGTGAGTTCTCCGCAGATCTTTCTGCAGGCCGCGCGTTTTCAGGATCATCTTTTCATCGCCGGGCCCGCCGGGCTCCACGAATACGACACCGGCGGAGTCCTGCTGCGACAGTATTCCGTCGGCGGCGATCTGCCGAGTTCTCCGCTGGTTGCCCTTGCCCCTGCTGTTCTGGCTGACTCGCACGAGCCAGAGCTGCTCATCGCGACCGCCAATGACGGTATTCTCGCCTTCAACGGGCGCGCGTTCCGGCAGATATTGCCCGCGACAGCCGACGCCCGCGGTATCAATTCCATTCTCCCCGTTACCTCCGGGCATCTTCTGATGGGAACCAAGAAGCGGGGGGTTCTGCTCTATGACGGGAAACGGATAAGTATTCTGCATCCTTCTTTGGATAGGGTGCACGTGACCGCTCTTGCAGGAGATGAAGGAAATCTATGGCTCGGAACCCTGGATCGCGGCGTCATTCATTTCCACGGTGGTCAAGTAGAAACCTTTAACGAACAACAAGGACTGCCCGATCCAGATGTGCGGTCGCTAGCCATTGCGGGTCAGAGAGTGTACGTCGGAACGGTTTCCGGCGTAGCTGTATTCGAGGGCGGCAGTTTCTCGCGAATACTCGCTCCCGGTGTTTTCACCACAGCTCTGTTGGCTACATCGACTGATCTATTTGTTGGCTCCGAAGATCAAGGCGTGCTTGGGATTCCGTTGGAGGGCCGTCGGCTGAATCCAAATTTGGGGCAAGGAAGTGAACTGGCGGAAATCCGCCAGCTATTTACTTCCGACGGAGCCATGTTCGCCGTTGCACGCGACGGCCTTTACCGCATGAAGGCGCACGGCCTCGGTTGGCAGCGAGTGCTCGGATCAAAAAGTGCGGTGTTGAGCGATCGCAACATCTCGGCTCTGGCCACCGCTGCAAACGGACAGCTTTGGATTGGCTATTTCGATCGCGGCCTGGATCTGGTTGTCTCGGATGAGCGCCGCGTCCGGCACGTGGAAGACGAGCACGTCTTCTGCGTAAATCGAATTCTCCCGGATTCGAAAACGGGCTCAACCTATGTCGCCACTGCAAACGGCCTGGTGCAGTTCAACGAGGCAGGCGGCGAGCAACAGGTCTTGACGCGGGCGGATGGATTGATTGCCGATCACGTCACCGACATTGCCAGTTATCGGGGAGGCCTGGTACTCGCAACTCCTGCGGGCCTAACCTTTCTCGATGCCAGCGGCGCTCATAGCATGTACGCGTTCCACGGACTCGTGAACAATCACGTGTATGCATTGGGCGTTTCGGGAAACGAATTGATGGCCGGGACTCTGGGTGGACTGTCGCGCCTTGATGAGGGGGACGTCAAGTTCAACTACACGACTTCTTCTTCCAACCTGAAACACAACTGGATCACATCCATTGTCCGGGTGGGCTCCGAGTGGATGGTGGGAACATACGGTGCGGGCGTGCTGGCACTCGATTCCTCAGGCCGCTTTCATCCGTTCGCGTCGGTTTCGGGTGCGCTGGAAATCAATCCCAATGCCATGCTGGTTACCGAGAACTACGTTCTGGCAGGAAGTCTGGGGCAAGGATTGTATGTCTACGACCGCCACTCGCAACGCTGGTCGGTGATCCGTAACGGTTTACCATCGCTGAACGTCACGGCATTTGCCGCTGCAAATGGCTACATCTTCATAGGCACGGACAATGGCCTGGTCCGCATACCAGAGCAGAAGCTGCACTCATGAAAAACCTGCTCCTTTCCTTCTTTATTGCATTGCTAAGTAGCTCTTTGCTGTTTGGCGATGCAGGGGTGCTGATCCCGCGCGATAAGCAGCAGCCGAATCCCGCAATCTTGTCGCTTGAGGAAATGGAGATCACCATTCGCATCGACAATGGCGACGCTCGCGTCTTCGTGCGGCAGATCTTCGCCAATCACACCGGACGCATCGAGGAAGGAAATTACATCTTTGCATTTCCGAGCCATGCGACCATTTCTGATTTCGCCACTTGGGACGGTCCGGTTCGCCTGCCCGCTGTCATTCTCGAGCGCAAGCGCGCCGAAGAAATCTACAATCAGCTCAAGCGCCAGGCGATCGATCCCGGGATGCTGCAGATGGGCGAACGCGGCTCGGAGGAAGCGAAACGCACTTCAGTCTTCAGCGCGCGAATTGTTCCCATTCCTCCATTCGGGACAAAACGTCTTGAGATCGAGTATCACGAGGCCGTTCCCGTTGAGAATCTGAAGTCGTACTTCGCGATCCCGTTGCGGCCGGATGCTTACTCGGCACAGTCGGCCGGTTATTTGCGAATTAACTTCGAACTTCACTCCGTTTATCCGATGCGCAACTTTGGGGCGCCGGGGAAGACATTCCCGCTGCAATTCGAGCAGAACTCGCCTCATCTTGTTCGCGGACACTTTGAGGGGCAAAACGTCAATCTTGGCGAAGACTTCGTGGCGACCTATGATCTGGATCCTGCCGCGGCGGACACTCTGCAGCGATTGACCTATCGGAACCCGATGAGCGCTCAGCCATCCCCCACGGAAACAGCCCCGGAACACAACACCAACGAGCCCGGGTTTTTCGAGGTGCAGGCGCTGCTCGGCTTCGGAGTGAACCCGCCGAGTAGCGACAACGGCGCCAGCGGCGCCCGGACCGTCATTGCCTTATTCGATACCTCGCTCTCCATGCAGTGGGAGAAACTGGAGCGTAGTTATCAGGCGCTGGAAACGTTGTTGCACTCGTTGCGCCCAAGCGATCATTTCGCTTTGGTGCTCTTCAACAGCGAAACGCAAGTGATCCCTCTGGCGTCCGCAGAGCAGGTCAATGTTCAACATGCTATTGACGTTGTTCGCGCCAGCCGTTTGCGCGGAGGCACCGATCTGCAAGCTGCCCTCAAGGCCGGTCTGGAGCAGTCCGCTGCACCGGGCGCAAGCAATGCGTATCTTGTAATTCTCAGTGATGGCGGTGCAACGCGCGGGCCCATTCGCGACGCCAGGCTCGCATCGTGGTATGCCTCGTCATGGCATCAGCTTCCGGCTACGCAACGCCCTCGCACTTACATTCTTGCCGTGGGCGATGATGCCAACCTGCCGCTGTTTCGGATGCTTGCGCAGCAGGACGGATTGCTCGAGCACGTGCTCTCAACCGAGCCCATGGACTTCAAACTGAATTCCTTCTGGTCAAAGATCGGACGAAGTCCAGTCGGGCAACTGGATCTCTCGGTAAATCCGAGCGACTCAGTTCATGCCGTCTATCCCTTGCAATCGTCGACTTTTTCGGGTGCGCTCGCCTCTTGGGTCGGCCAGTATGACAAACCGCAGGAGAACGTCAGCTTCACCGTGCGTGGCGTACGGGACGGTGCACAAGTACAGATTGCAGGCGGGACGAATTTGCCGAAAGAGTCGTTCGACCATCCGCAATTACCGCGGCTCTGGGCGCGAGCCCGCGTCGATGCTCTGCTGGAGAAGATCGAACGCGAGGGGGAAGATCAAGCGACGATTGATGAGATCATTCGCCTGGCGCGCAAATACAAGTTCGTTACTCCGTACACTTCGTTTCTTGCCGTGCCTCGGGCGCTGCTGCGGCCTCGAGTGATTCGTCCGGGAGATCCCATTCTCCGAGTCAAGACTGACGAATCGATCGTTTCTGCGATCGCCGTGTTCCCCTTCGGATTGGTGCAGCCACTTCGGCATCTGTCATCCGAAGATGTTTGGCAGACACGCTTTCTTGCTCCGACGGATATGCAGGATGGAACGTACATAGTCCGGCTGATACTTCGCGATCAAGCCGGGCACACGTATCGGGAAGCGAAAACATTCGTCATTGCAAGCAAGCCTCCCGTAGTGCAGGTGAAGTTGGATCGAAAGCGCTATCAGCGCGGAGACAGCATCGCGGTGAGAGTTAGGGCTTCAGAGACCACACGGAACCTGACGGCACGCATGGATGGCGCTGTTCCTGTTTCCCTCCGCTGGGATTCGAAGTCCGGAGCGAATACGGGAGCGCTCACGATCCCCGTGCAGATGATTCCGGGCACTTACAAACTGACCGTTACGGCGGAGGACATCGCGCACAACATCGGTTCGCAGGAGGTGCAGATTGAAGTACTTCCTTGATCATTCCTCGAAACGCACGCGTCTTCTGCTGGCTGGGATGGCGGTTGTTAGCATCGTTGCGACTCTTGGCGCGATGGCGGAACTGCCCGCTTGGATTCGTAATGTCGAAGCCAACAGCGCAAACGAAGCGGTGTTCTTCCGCCGGATGTCGCTCCCGGGGGCGACGGTGGCCTTCCGCCGGCCTCCCAGCGAAACCCGTCCCGCATTGACTGAACTGATCAAGGCGCAGCCGCACAATGCCGAGCTTTATTCCTTGCGTGCCCTCGAAGATGAGCAGCAACTCGATTTCACGGCAGCCGAAGCAGATTGGAAGGCATATGTCGAGAGCTCATCCGACAAGGTCAATGCGCAACTCTCTCTTGCTGATTTCTATCACCACCGAGTCCGCCCGGCGGATGAGATCAAAGTACTTTCGCTTGTGGCCACTGCCCCGCCCGTCGCGTCGGAAAAGCTGACCTCCCCTGCGGAGCAGCGCAGCTGGCTGGCGTTCGAGCGAATTTTCGGCGTGATTCAGAACCAGGGACTTCCCAAGGAAGTCTCAATCGCACAATATCGTGGCTGGATCGAGCGCTATCCCAAAGAGGAATCGCTGTACGGTCGATTTCTTGAGTTCCTGGTCGCGCAGAAAGAATATGCTGCTGCCGGGCAACTGATCTGCGATTACCGGAAGCAATTTCCCAACGACCAGATTTTCCCGGTGCGGGCGAAAGCTATGGTCGAGTACCGCCAGGGTTCAGTCCGCGAAGGATTGGCTGTTTACGAGCAGAGTTTTCAGCCGCTTTGGGATCCGCAATTGGTCAAAAGCTATTTCGATCTACTGCGCGATACCCAGAACTTGCGAAAGTTTCGCGATGATGCCCATGCGGCTCGGGTGGCAAATCCCCAGGATCTGAATGCCACGTCTCGCATCTTCTACTACTACCAGCAGCAAGGAAAGATTGACGTCGCGCAGCAGGCGATTGCAGATTTTCGCATGCATAAAGATGCGGTGAAATCTGCTTGGACCTCGCAAGAGCTCTATGTCTGTGCCCGCCTCCTGGAAGATATCCATTCGTATCCCGAATCGGCTCGGTACTACTTTGCCCTCTACAACAGCAGGGAATTGGCCAACGCGCAGGAGACTGCGATCGCCGGTCTTACAGCCATCCTGCTGACCGCACCGGAAACGCCTATTCGTCTGGGCTCTGGTGAGTTGTCGATGTATCGGGAGATCGCCACTCTCGATCAAGGACCCGGCTATCTGAACGGGATACTCTCGCTGATCCTGAATACGACGCAGCCTGCGTATCAGTACTCGGACGAAGAGCAGCGCGCCGTACCTTACTTCCATCGGTCGCGGGCCGCCGAACTGTTGGCATTCCTCGACAGCAAGTTTCCGAATGCCGCTCGCCGCGCCGAATTGCATGCTCAATTGCTCGAGTTCTATGCCAATTCCGGGGAGAGCGATGCGGTCCTGCAGGGCGGGCGCGAGTTTCTCGCGAACTTCCCGAAAGCTTGTCAGCGCACCGAAGTGGCTTTGCTGATGGCCGATGCATACGCGCGCAAGAACAACACGAAAGAGGAATTTGCGATTTACGATTCCGTCCTCCAGGAATTGGCTGCAACCGCGGAGTACGTTCCTCTGGGAACCGGAGATCTTTCCTACGATTCCAGGTACTCGGCGTCGTCCACGGCATATCACAGCGGAAGCACAGCCGAGGCAGAGGGAGAGGGCGAGGAAGGAAAAGGAACGGTTGAGGCTCAGAGCGGGAACCGGCCGCCACAGGGCAGGCTTAGCGAATCATTCCAGCTAGGGAGCACCGCTGCCACGAGAATCCAGATCGGTGCCCGGTCCCCCGAATACGCGCGCGTACTGGAACGATACCTGGCGCGGCTGGTTGCGCGGAAACAAATTCCTGCGGCTCTCGGCAGCTTACGCCGTGAAATCGATCGCAATCCTGATGATCCCGGGCTCTATGAACGGTTGGCCACGTTCCTTGATCAGAACCGCCTGGGCTCGCAGCAGGAAGAGGTTTACCGTCTTGCAATCTCACGCTTTGCCGAGAAGTCCTGGTACGACAAGCTCGCGCGCTTCTACCTCCGCTACAAACGGGACAACGAGTTCGAACAGCTCACGCGTAATGCCGTTGCCAGCTTCAAGGGCAGCGAACTCGAGCAGTACTTTACCAACGTTGTGGGCGGAAGCCCCGTGATGTACCTGCGCCTGAACCTGTACGCGCATCAGCGATTTCCGCATAATCCAGTCTTTATCCGGAATCTGTTGGGAGCATACCAGTCTCCACCGACACACGACGAAGCGGCGTGGGAAGCGTTGTTGCGGCAGCACTGGTTTGAAGAGGCGAACTTGCGCAACGAATTTTTCAATTTCCTGTCCCGCCGGGGCAAGCTCCGGCAGGAACTAGCCGCGATTCGCGAGAGCGCTCCCGACACGACGGCGTGGCATAAGAATCCTGCTGCTGCCGAATTTCTGGCCTACGCGAATCTGTGGCGCTCCCACTTTGAGGAAAGTGCGCCAGTCCTGCAGTCGCTTGCCGAGCAATATCCTGCTGCACCGGAGATTGCCGGGGCCGCTTCTTCCGTCTATCGCTCCCTGGCATATTTCGATCCGGGTGACACTCAAATCGCCGCCAGCATCCAAGACCACTTCTTGCAGGCGAACCCGGCAGATACTGCGACCATGGCGCGCATCGGCGATATCTACGCGGATCGCGAGCAGTTTGCGCGAGCTGCACCTTATTGGGAACGAATGCCACAAGTCTCGCCTGGTCTGTCCTCCGGGTACCTCGAATCGGCCGCCATCTATTGGGACTATTTTGATTTCGGCAATGCGATTCGCTTGCTGAACCAAGGCCGAACGCGTTTGGGCGATTCGAACCTGTACGCATACGAAGCCGGAGCGATCTACGAGAATCAACGCGATTACCCGAAAGCGATCCAAGAGTACGTAAAAGGAGCCATTGCCGGCCCGGATTCATCGGCTGAATCCCGACTGCTGCAACTCGCGCGTCGACCCAAGTTCCGCGATCTGGTGGACCAAAGCACCGCGAACATTACGGCAGCAGCAAGTTCGTCGATGGCGGCAGCCAGTCTACGGGTGAAGGTGCTGGAGGCGCAGAACCGCAAACCGGAGATGGAAAGTTTTCTGGATGTGCTCGCGAAAGGGACTTCGTCGATCGAGGAGGCGGAGGAAATCGAAAACCTGGCTCAGCGGAAATCCTTGGAAGCCGTGCGCCAACATGCGATCGAGAGACAGGCGGCGCTGACTACAGATCCTGTGACCCGTCTGCAATTGCGCTACGCCCTGATCCGCCTTTATGAGGGACGAAAAGACTTCGCATCGGCCCAGAAGAATGTGGAAGCCCTCTACCGCGAGAACCCGAAAATACTTGGCGTGGTGCGCTCTACGGTCGACTATTACTGGCGCACGAAAATGCAGCCGCAGGCGATCTCCGTGCTGATTCAGGCTTCCCAAGATGCACATCCAGCACTCGCGGCCCAGTTCAGGTATGAGGCGGCGCGCAAATCTACCGAGGCCAAACAATTCCACCAGGCGCGAGACCTTCTCGCGGGACTGCTTAGGGATTCTCCATACAACGGTGAATACCTCGCGGCGATGGCTGACACGTACGCTCAGGCCGGCGACGACAAAGGCCTCGAGCAGTTCTATCGCGACAAGATCGCGATGTTTCGCTCTGTCCCGCTGCCTGGCGACACTCGAAAAGCTCTGATCGCCAGCTTGCGGCGTGGGTTGATTCCAGCGCTCACAAGGATGAACAACTACTCGGGTGCGATCGATCAGTACATCGAATTGATCAACAATTTTCCCGAGGATGATGGGCTGGCGGCCGAAGCCGCCCTTTACGCGCTCAGATATCAGCGGCAGCAGCAACTCGTCGGGTTCTACGCAAAGACGGTTGCACAATCTCCGCGGGATTACCGCTGGTCGATGGTCCTGGCGGGGACTCAAACGAACCTGGAAAACTATCCGGCTGCCATCGAAACCTTCGGGAAATCGATCGCAATTCGTCCGGATCGCGCCGATTTGTACACAGCCCGCGCGGAGTTGGAAGAACGCCTGATGCGCTTCGACGATGCGGCCGCAGACTACGAGCGTATCTACCAACTCGCGTACAAAGATCCGCAGTGGATGGAGAAAGTTGCCACTATCCGTGCACGCCAGGGCAAGGTCAAAGAGGTCGCCGCCGCATTGCAGGCCGCGCTGATCGAAGGCCGTCCTGATAACGCGAGCAAGTACTTCGAAGTGGCTCGCCGTTTGGAAGCTTGGGGGATGCTCGAGCAAGCGCGCAGCTTCGCTGAGCAAGGCGTTTCCAAGGCCGCCGGCGACTTACTCGCCACGGGCGAGAATGATTCGGGCGTCAAGACTTATGTCCGCATCCTGACGCGCCTGCGCCAGCACGAGCAAGCTTACGCCACACTCCAAAGAGGTCTTGAAGATTCAAAAGCCGAATTACCAGTTGTGAAGGAACAAGTCGAGAAGCAAGGCGTAATCGGATTGACTGACGCACAGTGGCGCGAAAATATCCGCCACCGGCGCATTGAAACAGCGCGCAATGAGATGCAGGGCGCATTGCAGGAACTTGGAACAACCGTAAGCAAGTACTTCACTCCCGAGGAGCGCCTGTCGTTCGCGCGGTTCGCAGATTCAAAGCGTAGTGGCATGAGCCTGGACGATGTTGATAGGTTCGCGATTCCGCTTGCCGTCAGCGCCGACCTTGCCGATCAGGAGGCACATTGGCGATTCGAGTCGATGATGCAATGGGGACCACTGCCCCACCATTCCGTGAATCCTCAGCCCTTCATCGACGTGCAACGACGCCGCGGACGTTTCGCAGAGCTCGGCCAGCAAATGGAGCAATTCGCCGCCGTACTTCCGTCCGAGAGCAGAAATCCCCATTTGATCGCAGCTGCTGACGCCTATTATGCGGCTGGCGACGAGCAAAACGAGATGCGTGTGCTTGGCCGAGTATTTCCGCAACTCGACCAAACCAGGCAGGAACGCTATTTCAAATTGCTGCTCGACAAGCAGCCGCAAGAACTGATTCGCATCGCCTCTACCTGGACCGATCCAGCACAATGGGGCGAGCAGGCTGCCAACTATGCGGTTGCCCACGGCAAACCTGCTCTCGCGCATGCCGTGGTGCAGGCACGAAGCAAGGCGCGTCCACCCGTGTGGAACAAGGCATACAGCGCGCTCGTTGGCCTGTATCTCTCCGAGCCCACGCCGGAAGTGAATGATGCATTCCTCGGTGCGCTTGCTGACGATCGGATTGAGACGCGCCTCGCCAAGCCACTAGATCGCGCTCAGCAGTTGGCGGGGAACACCTGGTTTTATTACGGCACGCGCTACGGCGAATATCTTGGAACCTCGATGCACCGGAATCCGGAAGATTTCCTGGCCGGCATTCTGGAACAAAGTCCGGCGAGCGCATCGGGATACCTGACGTTGGCTGAATATTACGCCAGTGCTGGCGATGTCAAGAGGGCAATCGCCGACTACGAGCACACGCTGGAGCTCTCTGCGAACCGCCCCGACGTCTACGACAGCCTCGCGGTGGTTTATTACAAGCAGGGAGACCGCACGGCGGCTGCAGCGCAGTGGAAACAGGCTTTATCGCTGCTGACAAAGCAGCTGAGCAGCTCGCGTGTTCCCGAGAGTTTCTGGAGAGACTTCGGACGCACCTGCGATCAATTGCGCATTCGTCACCTCTTCCGGGAGTTGAAGCCTGACGCCGATGCCATCGTAAAAACCTATCTCCGCTACAACGGCACCTGGCAGTCGAATGCTGTGATTCATCCGGCCTATGTTGCACAGGGCGATGCGCTGGCGGCAACGAACTGGCTTCTCGACGTTGCCAACGCCGCTCCGGAACCCGCCCGCGTGCTCGGCGATGTTGCCGATGCTTCCTGGATTCCGCAAGGGCAGCGCGCCTTGGTCTACAAGCGTGTAACTGAGCTGAAGGAGAACGCAATTCTTAAACTCGACGGAATGGAGCGGCAAAATGCGCAGCAGGAGGTCAATTACTGGCAGGAACGATGGATTCGTTTCCTCGTAACGACGAAGCAATATTCTGACGCGGCTGCCGCGATCGCTGCACTATCCTCCGAGACGCGTGCCGCTGAGGAAAAGTCCCTGACTCCACTGGAACTTCGAGTGGCGGCTCAACGCGGAACCCTCGATGCAAAGCTCTCTTCTTACCGCAGCGATCCTCAGAACACCCCTCCGTCCGAATTACTGCGGAGCGCCGCGCGTCAACTGTTGGAGGGCGGTGACAAGCAGTCGGCCCGTAAGATCCTGGAGCTGGTCTTCGCACGTGAAATTGAAGAACACAAGCTGGTTGCGGCGAACTTCCTGGGGCTCGCAGAAATCCGTCTCGCTGCCGGCGACACAACAGGAGCTCTCGATCTGCTTCACCGGTTGGTGGGGGTGGTGGGAAATCCGTTCGAGAATCTTGATCCCGCGGCGGCCTTGCTCGAGAAGACCGGTCATAACGCCGAAGCTATCGAGTTCCTCGAACAGCTTGTGAAATCCGCGCCTTGGGACACATCTTATCGACTGCGGTTGGCAAAAGCGAAACAGGCTGCAGGTAGCGATGTCGCGAATGCGGACGCCTCTCTCTTCACCATTGCTTCGTCACCCAGTTCGCTTTACGAGGTGCGCCTCAAAGCAGCGGCCGCGATGAACGGACGGTCCCATCGCGATCTGGGCAGTGGAGAATTGAACCTGCTTGCTGCGGATAAGGCTGCACTGCAGCCGGGGGCAGCTGACAAGTTCTACTACTATGAAGCGCGCATCCGAGCGGCTGAGATCACCGCTGATTTTCAGGTGAAGGTGCAACTCCTGAGCCACTGCGTGATCGACTTCCCGCGCCGCGGTAGTGCGCGCTTTCCTCTCTTTGAAGCATCCACAAATGCCAAATCTGACCACTACGGACTGGCCATCGTCGAGCCACTTTTCCAGACTCAGTACTCTTACCCGGACATTCACCAGGCGGACAGCGAAGAAGAAATGATCAGCGCCCCAGAGGAAGAGACCGGCGATGAACCAGGTGTTTTGGCTGCAGGCGAAGAGCAACTGTCTCCAGCGCAGAGAGCGCGCATCTCCAAACTGATGGCCGACGCCATGGCTCGGATCGACCGCATCCCGGATGCGCTGGCGTTCTATCAAATGTCACGAAGGCTTGAAAGGTCCGCGGAAAATCGAAAGCTGCTGAATCGCAAGATCGCCGACATCAAATCCGTACTACGAATCCGGCACGCGAACACCGCCCGCCAACCTCTGCTGCACGAGGCGCTGGAGCAGGACCGTGTGGTTCGTCCCCGGCTGCTGGGTCGTTCGGTGAATGCATCTCCTGTCGCGCCGAAAGGAGGTTTGAGGCCATGAAACGCACGATCGTGATCTCTTGTATCGCACTGGCCTGCGCCGCCGTCGCATGGGCAGGCTATCGAGCGGTTGCGCCCCCTGTCGTCCCGTTGTCGAAATTCATTCCGGCAGGGCCGCTGCTTTACCTCGAGACCAAGGACTTCTCCTCGCTCTTGAGTGACTGGAATTCGTCCCCGCAGAAAAAACAATGGGTCCAAAGCGGCAACTACGAAGTTTTCTCACGCTCGCGCTTGTTTCTGCGCTTGCAGGGTGCGGGTGAACAATTCGCTGCCGCGGCTGGAATCCCTTTTGACATGAATTTCCTGTCTCAGGTCGCCGGACAGCGAAGTGCTCTCGCGGTCTACGACATCGGCAAGCTGGAATTTCTCTACGTCACCTACCTTCCGTCCGCGAAATCCATGCCGAGTTCGCTCTATCAAACGCGCTCGAAGTTCGAGCCGCGGAATGCGGGCGGAGTCGATTTCTTCGTTCGGCGTGACTCTGAGTCGCAGCGCGTCGTTGCTTTTGCAACCGCGGGTGACTATCTGCTGCTGGCAACTCGGGAAGATGTGCTCGCAAGTGCTCTGCAGTTGATCTCCGGCAAGCAGGACCAGACCGTAGAAGGCGAACCTTGGTGGACTCAATCGACCGCTGCCGCGGGCCAGGCGGGAGACCTGCGCATGGTTCTCAACCTGCAAACGCTCGTGGCCAACGGATACTTCCGCACGTACTGGGTGCAGCAAAATATCACCGATCTTTCGCAATACTCGGCCGCCGTTTCTGACTTATTCCGGACAGCGAGCGAATACCGCGAAGAACGAGTGCTGATCCGCAAAAAGGAATCGGCACGCCCGGCTTCTCCCGATGGCTTGTCGGCGGCTGCAGATCTGGTCCGCCTTATTCCAGACAACGCGGGCGTGTATGCGACCGTTGCGAATCCGAATGCCGACTCCTGTTTCGCGTTGCTGCAAACAAAAGTTCTCACACCGTACCTGGGCCCTGCTCCGGAGTCGCAGATCGCGCCTCAGGTGCAGTTGACCTCAGGCGAACAAGGCGCCAGTTCCGATCTGGAGACGCGGATCGACCAAGCGCCGGCTCAGGCTCCCCCTTCAACCGGTTCCGCCGGGGCTTTGAAAGAATTGCTTGCCAAGACGCTGCTTCTCGGCTCGCTTCAGGTCCAGTCGACGCAGCGTGATCCCGCGGGTGTGTTCGTGAGAATTCACTCTGCCGTAGTTCTGTCGGCGGCCTCTGATTGGAACGAAATGGGCGTGTATTCGGCGCTCCACGAATTCGTCCGGCCTGCTCTGACGGCAGGTCAGCTGGGGGTGTTCTGGCAGCAGAAAGCCGGATATCGACAATTCGACGGGCTATGGCCTTTGTCAGTATCGGTACGTGGTAAAGACCTTGTGGTCAGCGACGACCCGGGGCTCATGGAGGCGATCGTCGCGAAGTTCCACCAACCATCGGATCACAAACCATTCGAGTATTGCGCCGGATTCAATCATGAGTCGGAGCGCGGGAATTTCGCGCGTTTGACCTCCCTTGTGGACCGACCCGGTATGCCGGTTGCATCCCAGCCAGGTTCCGAAGGGCAACCGCAATTCTTTTCCGGAAATATGACCAGCTTGAGTTCGACTCTAGCCGACGTATCCTGGGAGCGAATTGAAAGTCGCAGCGAAGGAACTAAAGTGAAGCAGACAGTGATTTACCAATGGTCTCAGTAAGGCACATCCTCATACCAATGCTAATCCTGCTTCTACCGACGGTTTCGCACAGCCGGCCGGAAGCGGAGCAGGCGACCTCGGTCCGGACATCCTTGTTTGCGCAATCCGCAGCCGAAGCACTCACGCACGAAGCCCCGGATGCGAACGTCTCTTTCTTGATGCTCGACGCACACACGGAACAACTGCTGGCCTCGCGCTGGGAAGACCCGCATCTGCCCATTTCGCTCGGATCCCTGGCGAAACCGTTCACAGCTCTTGCGTACGGAGAGCAACATGAGTTCCAGTTTCCGACGCATAATTGCCGCGGATCGAAAACTGGGTGCTGGCGTCCTGGTGGCCATGGCGAAGTAGATTTGACCTCCGCGATTGCCTTTTCATGTAACTCCTATTTTCGATTGTTGACCGCCGATCTCAGTGCCGCCGACCTGTTGCCGACGGCGACGCACTTCGGGCTCGATCTTCCCGACGGCGATATGCAAGGGGCTGAACTTGCTGGGCTGGGGTCTCGGTGGCGAATTTCGCCGATGCACATGGCTCACGCTTATCTGGAACTTCTTCATGGTCGTCAGCAACCCGCGATCTCAAGAATTCTGGCGGGAATGCAGCGCTCGGCTGTGCGTGGGACCGGTGCGGAAGTCGGTCATGCGTTGCGATCGAAAACTGCCTTGGTGAAAACCGGAACTGCAGCTTGTACACACTCGCAACTTGCGCCGGGAGATGGCTTCGTTATCGCTATGGTTCCAGCGGATGACCCCAGGCTTCTGCTGATGATTCGCGTGCACGGCGTTCCGGGATCAATCGCCGCCAAAACCGCCGGCCTGATGCTTCGGCGAATTGAGGAGTAGCCAGCGTTGAGAAACAGAAGCTCACACAAACTGGCGCGATCCCTGGCTCTCTTGGTGGTGTTGGCAGCCAATTGCATTTCTCAGGTTTCAAACGCGCACGGTCGAGAGCCGCAACCGGATCTGCGCACGAATGGTTCAGTGGCTATTTCGGTGCTGAGTCTGTTTCATCCGGAAAAAATTATCGTCACCGCGCTTGCAGGGCACGCGCTCGTGTTAGTGGCCGGGGAACAAAGCTTGATTCTGGAAGACTCACAGGTCTCCTCCGCCAGGGTACGGATCGAAGGGGCCGAGCTTGTGATCAGTTCCGGCGAACAAGAATTGCGTGCCACGAACCTCATTGGCGTGGGGAGACGGAATGACTCGGAAGACTTCATCCTCGAAATACCGGGCAAGATCAAACGTCGCTACCACGGGACGCTGGCCGTGAAGTCCTCCTTCGGAAATTTGCTGGCAGTGGTTACTCTTGATCTCGAAACCGCAGTGGCTTCGGCCGTTGCGGCCGAATCTGCGCCCAATACTCCACTCGAGGCGCTCAAAGCCAACGCAATCGCGGCCCGCTCTTACTTCGTTGCAGGTCGCGGTCGCCATCAGTCTTTCGATTTTTGCGACACGACCCATTGTCAATTTCTCCGCGCACCTCCACCTCCGACGAGCCTTGCTTCCCAAGCTGTCCAGGCGACTCAAGGCCTGGTTCTGATGTACCAATCTAGGCCATTCGCTGCCCTGTACACCCGCAGTTGCAGCGGACGCACTCGCACTCCGGCTCAACTGAGCCTTCCTTCTGCGGGTTATCCTTATTACTCCGTCGACTGCGAACGCTGTCGTCAGCACCCGGTGCGTTGGAGTTCGAATCTTTCAATTGGGGACGCTGGATCTTTACGGCCGTCTGACGAGGGCACTCGCTTGGCGGTTGCACGACGACTGGGGTGGAGCGCTGTTCCCAGCAACCAATTTTCCCTTGCGAGACAAGGTGATCACCTTCGGCTCGCCGGGGTCGGAAACGGGCATGGCATTGGGCTGTGCCAGGCGGGTGCTAAAGCGATGGCGGAATCGGGAGCGAGCTTCCAACAGATCTTGCAGCACTATTATCCAAACACCGAAATCGTCCAATATCCCGGGCGGAATCCTGTAGATTAGAACTTCCTTGCGATCTGCTCTCCGACTTGCCACCAGAAAGTGGCTGAATTCGGTAACATAGACGCTGCGCCGAGCCAATTCTATGGACAGACGAGAAGTTTTGCGACTGCTCGCTACGGGAGGCCTGCTGCAACTTGCGCCCACCAAACTGTTCGCGGTGCTGCGCGAGGCGCAGGTCCTTGTTCAGAACCAGAATTCACCGCGCACTCTCAATGCGCATCAGTATTCGACAACGAAGGCGATGGCGGAGATGATCATCCCGCGAACAGATACTCCTGGGGCGTCAGACGTGGGCGTTCCCGATTTCATTGACCTGCTGCTGACCGAGTGGTACGAGGAAGCGGAACGAACCCGATTTCTCGCCGGTCTGGCCAATGTCGACTCTCGCAGCCACGCAAAATTTGGCAAAGATTTTGTGGATTGTTCCTCGAATCAGCAAGCAGACATCCTGGTGAGTCTTGGAAAGGATTTGGTTCGGAGCGAAAAAACAGGTCAGCGCTTCCCAGGTCGGCGTACTGCAACTCCTGCAGACTTCTACGTGATGTTTAGAGATCTCACGCTGACGGGTTACTACACGTCAGAAGCTGGTGCAACCCAGGAGTTGCACTTCGAGATGATCCCCGACCATTACGACGGATGCGCGACAGCACCCGTCAAACAGGCCCGGGAGCAGTGATGAACGATCAGACTGCCTTCGACGCGATCGTAGTTGGCTCCGGAATCACGGGCGGCTGGGCGGCGAAAGAACTCAGCGAAAAAGGCCTCAAGACTCTGGTGCTTGAGGCTGGACGGAATGTCGTAGCCGAAGAAGATTACGTGGAGCACGTTCCCCAGTGGGAGATGAAGTTCCGTGGCATGGGAGATCGGCGGAAACTGGCCGAGGAGCAGCCGATCCAGAGCACCTGTTACGCCTGCGATGAGTGGTCGTCGAAGTTCTTCATTAAAGACAGCGAGCATCCCTACACAACCGACGCGGGTAAGCCATTTCGTTGGATTCGCGGGCGACAGGTGGGCGGGCGCTCTATCACGTGGGGCCGCCAGAGTTATCGCTGGAGTGATCTCGACTTCGAAGCGAACTTGCGCGACGCAACCGCGACGGATTGGCCGATACGTTACGCCGATCTCGCACCCTGGTATGACTATGTCGAGGAATTTGCCGGAATTTCCGGCGAAGCGCTAGGACTCTCGCAGCTTCCCGACAGCAAATTTTTGCCACCCATGCAACTAAACTGTGCCGAGCGATTCGTACGCTCGGAATTGGCGAAACACTTTGGTGGAGAACGTGTGCTGACGATTGGGCGCGCCGCGATTCTTACGCAGGATCATCTGGATCGCGCTGGCTGCCATTATTGCGGACCGTGTGAACGTGGATGCATCACGCGCTCTTACTTCAGCAGTCTGAATGCGACGTTGCCCGCAGCCGAGAAGACGGGACGCATGACTTTGCGCCCGTTCAGCGTGGTGCATAGCGTGATCTTCGATGCAAACACGCGCCGGGCCGCCGGCGTGCGGGTCATTGATGCGCAGTCCAAGGCCACTGTTGAATTCCGCGCCCGCGTGGTCTTCCTTTGCGCTTCGACGCTGGAATCCACACGTATTCTGCTCAATTCCGCGACTTCCGAATTTCCGAACGGCCTTGCAAACTCGAGCGGCGAACTCGGCCATAATTTGATGGATCATGTGAACGCCGGTGGAGCGACTGCTTTGATTTCCGGCAACGAAGACCGCCTTGAAATTGGCAGAAGGCCGAATGGGACCTACATGCCGCGTTTTCGTAATGTGAAGTCCAAACATCAGGACTTCCTGCGCGGATACGGTTTCCAGGGCGGCGGGCATCGTGAAGGATGGAATCGGGGCATTATCGAACCCGGGTTCGGGGCAGATTTCAAAAAGGCACTGAGCCGGCCAGGGCCGTGGCGGTTCAGCTTTTTTGGTTTCGGCGAATGCCTACCCAATCACAAGAATTACGTAGAACTCGACAAACAAAAGCTTGACGCCTGGGGAATACCTACTCTCAAAATTCATTGTGCGTGGGGCGAGAACGAACTGGCCTTGCGCAAAGACATGGCCAAGACGGCGACAGAGATGCTTGACGCCGTCGGTGCAAAAAACATCCAGCCCTTTGTTAGAGATGATCCGCCCGGCTTTGCCATCCACGAGATGGGCACAGCGCGTATGGGCCGGGAGCCGCAGACGTCCGTGTTGAATGCCTTCAACCAGGCCCACGATGTAAAGAACCTCTTTATTGCCGATGGAGCCGCCATGGTTTCATCTTCATGCGTGAATCCGTCACTGACCTACATGGCCCTCGCCGCGCGAGCGTGCGATTATGCAGTGAGCCAAATGAAAAAAGGAGAGCTCTAAACGTCATGAGCACCCGCAGGGAGTTTGTTCAAGCGCTCTCAGTTGCCGCCATTTCCTATGCAGCCCTGCCGCTATGGGCCGGCGAGAAGAGTCGTATTCCCATAGCATTTTCAACTCTTGGTTGTCCGGCGTGGGACTGGACGCGAATCCTGAAATTCGCGCACATACACGGCTTCTCAGCGATCGAATTGCGCGGCCTGCAGGGGAACATGGATCTACCGACTAATGCGCTCTTTGCTGCAGACCGCATCGAGGAGACAAAGAAACAAATTCGAAACAGCAAGCTGCGCATTGCTTGCGTCAGTAGCTCCGCGAATTTGTACATGGACGATGCCGAGAAGCGCGCAAAAGAACTGTCCGACGCTCGACGCTTTATCGACCTCGCCTCTTCTCTCGAGGCGCCTTACGTCCGGGTGTTCGGTGGCAAAGCTGAATCCGACAAAAACCCGGTGCCCGATGATGCCACGAAAGCTCGAGTAGCCACGGGTCTCCGCGAACTAGGCAAGTACTCCGGCTCGAAAGGTGTGACCGTCATCATCGAATCGCACGATCACTTCACGTCCTCAGCCACGCTGAAAGATGTTCTAACGGCTGCGAACTCTGAGCACGTCGGCCTGCTCTGGGACGCGCATCACACCTTCGCCACTTCCAACGAGGACCCAGAATTTACCGTGAAGCAATTGGGTCAGTGGATTCGCCACACGCACTTGAAGGACTCAGTCGGCAGCGGCGAGGACCGCAAGTACGTTCTCACGGGAACCGGAAACGTCCCCATCGAAGGCCAGATCAAGGCACTGCAGTCCATCGGATATAAGGGTTTTTACTGTTTCGAGTGGGAAAAGTTCTGGCACCCCGACCTTCCGGATCCCGACATCGCTATTACCGATTTCGCTCACGTAGTCGGTCAGTGCCTGGGAAACACGCACACGTGCAAGAGTTAGCTTGGCCGAGCATCTGAAAACGTCTCGGTCTTCGCATCCCAGAAAATCTTCCTGCCGGTCCAGTACGACTCCGCGGCCATCATGCACGCGACGGAGTGAGCGAATCCCTCATGCACGGTGCAGTGCGGCTGCTGACGTGACCGCATGCACTCGAACCAGTTCGCCATGTGCTCCGTGGTGAGATCGTCGATGGCCATCGGCGGCAGACCTTTCTCTCCTGGCAGTGAGACGTACGTCGATTTACGCTGCTGGTCGATGTTGGCATCGTCCTCGTGAGTGCCCTTTTCTTCGACCAATTGAAAGCGTGGACTTCCTTCGCCGCCGATATTGATCAAGGTTGCTTTCTTTCCCATATATCGCGTGAAGCTCGGAGCGTCATTGCCAAAGCTGGTGGAATAGCTGACGAGAAATCCCTTGGGATATTCGAGCAGCGTCTGGAACGTGTCGGCATTCTCGCGCCCGTCGTGCCACGCGAACACTCCTCCGTGCGACATCACTGAAGTGGGATAGTTATCATCCATGTACCAATGCACCAGGTCGATGGCATGACTCATCCACTGGTCGGGAATTCCGCTGGAAAATTCCTTGTAGAGCCTGAATTCAAAATACAACTGCGGATCAAATGGCCGCGACGGTTTGGTGAGCAACCACTTACTCCAATCCGTGTCCTGCTCGCGGATCTGCTTCACCTCCGGGCGCCCACGCCAGCGTGGTCCATGATAGTTCCACACAATTTCCACTTTGCTGACGTCTCCGAGAGCGCCGCTCCGAGCCAACTTCTGCGCGGCCCGCTGATACGGCTCACTGCGATGCTGAGTTCCGACCTGCACGATCGTCCTTGCCTGAACCACCGCATCACGCCCAGCCTTGGCTTCCGCCAGCACATTGCCCATCGGCTTCTCGACGTAGGCGTCCTTACCTGCCTCGGTCGCCATTTTTAGAATCGGAGAATGAGAGTGCTCCGGAGTCGAAATCATCACAGCATCGACATCTTTTATCGCAAGAAGCTCCTCCACATGTGGAACAGCTCGTGGCGGCCGACCGTAGTAGCCGGTATTCGTCGCCACCGCTTTCTCGCGATTGACGCTCCATAGATCGCACACCGCCGTCATCTCGACGTTGTGGCTCGTCTTAAGCTTGGATGCAATCAGATCAAGATCTCTGCCGCGATTCCCGATGCCCACATGCGCAAGCAAAATACGATCGTTTGCACCGAGAACTCTTGAGTAGGACAGCGCCGTACGCGGCAATACTGCCCCGGCTGCAACGGCGGTGGCCGACTTTTCCAGAAATTCACGGCGATTGATCGAAAAGGAATTGCTCATAGCGGCTCCTGTGATTGCATTCACGTCAACGGCTGGCAAATGAACTAAGTCTTCAGTCCGTTCGGTATCAACGGCAACGCGCGTAATCTCGCACCGGTCGCATCAAAAATGGCATTCGCGATCGCCGGTGCCAGACCCACCATGGGACATTCTCCCGCGCCTACCGACGGAATATCCTTACGATCGACAAGCACGGTCTCGAGCGCTGGCACATCACTGAACCGCGGTACGCGATACTGTGAAAGCCGATCGTTCAGAATCTTGCCGTTTTGAAATTCAATGGCTTCAAACAGCGCACCGCCCAGGCCCTGCACATTCGAGCCTTCAACCTGGTTGCGAAGATTGTCGGGATTCACGATGGCGCCGCACTCGAAAGCAGAGACCACTCGCACAATTTTCACGTCCCCCGACTTGCTGTCGACGTTCACCTCTGCAAAGGTGGCGATATTCCCCAACTTTTCGTAGCCGCCGCCCATCCCGAAGCCCTGACCCGGGCTCTTACTCTTGCCCCAGCCAAATTGCTTCGCCGCGGCCTCGAACACAGCCCGCAACCGTTCATTCTTAAGATTCTTCAGCCGGAATTCGAGCGAGTCCATCTTCACCGCGTGCGCCAGTTCATCCATATGCGATTCGCGCGCAAAATGATTCGCTGTGGCCGCCAGCGCGCGATACGATCCCTGCCGCAACGGCGAGTTTACCTCGTGAAAGATGATCCGCTGGTTAGGAATTTCGTAGTACGGCTTGATTCCCGCCGAACCGGAATTGTAGTTGTGGAATTCCCAGGCGGTGATGGTGCCATCGTTACGAACGCCGCTCGTGACATCCATCACACCAGCCGGGCGGAAGTATGCCCAGGTGAATTCCTCCTCGCGCGTCCACACGACTTTTACCGGACGCTTCGCCGCCCTCGCCAGCCGCGCCGCTTCGATCGCCGTTTCCCCGGTATGCTTCCCGCCGTACCCGGAGCCCGTATCCGGCATCAACACGCGCACATGATCCTGGGGAATGTGAAATGCCTCGGCCAACTGTCCGCGAACACCAAAGGGCCGTTGCGTTCCCGTCCACACGGTTAGCTGATCGCCGTCCCATTTCGCCAGCGCCGCGCGTGGCTCAAGCGGTACGTGGGCAATGTACTGAACGGTGAACGTGGCTTGCAGTTTGTGATCTGCGGAACCCATAGCCTGATCGATTGAGCCCGTCTCGAACCGATCGCCGTCGCCCGAAGGATCCTTGCCTTGTATGGCATTCTTTCGCAGATAATCGGTCAACTCCTTGTTGGAAATCTGTGGATCGGATTTCCACTTCGCGTGAATGGCTCCCATAGCAGCTTCGGCAGCCTTCGAACTCGGCGCAGCCACGCCCAGGAAATTTCCGTCCTGCACGACGGTGGCACCCATCTGCTGAGCTTTTTTCGTGTCGGCCGAGACCAGAGTTGCGTTGAAGGCCGCCGGCCGCAGCACTTTTCCGTAGAGCATCCCGGGCAGTTTCTGGTCCGAAGGATATCGATGTTGCCCAGTGACGAAGTCACGTCCATCGACCCGCGGAACAGATTGTCCCGCTACCTTCCACTGAGTAGCGGGAATAAGCGGCTGGTCTGCTGCGATCGTACGGGTAATCTGTTGCCCTTTGAGCAATGCCGCGTAGTTAGCGGTCCGATTCGTCTTGGGGTCTGTAACCTTCCAGTCTGCCGCGCGCAACTGCAAACGATCGGCCTGCCACTGCTCGGCCGCTAACTCCACCAATGCTTCGCGTGCCGCAGCCGCCACCTTGCGCAGTTGGAGGTTCATGGTCGGCGTGGTGCGACTCCCGAACGTCCCCATGTCGAAAGGCGTGAGCTGCGTGTCGCCCATCACCAGTTCGATTCGCTCGATCGGAACATGAAGCTCCTCCGCCACAGCCTGACTCAGCGATGTGCGGATATTTTGTCCGACCTCAACCTTTCCAGTGTAGACGGTCACCTTGCCGTTCGCTCCAAGATGCAGCCAGGCATCGATTTCTTGCGGGAGAGATTCGCCTCGGCGCTGCCGGCCGCCGCCGGACTCCTGCGCCGCGATCGCAGGCTTGAGCACAGAGACGACGACAATTCCCGCGCCAAGAAACTTGAAGAAGTCGCGCCGATCCAAATCGAAGTGGTATGGCGCCGCTGCCCGGAGTTCGTAACGTTCTGGCTCCAATGCAATCTGGTGGGTAACCCTGGTGCTCATCGTTCGACTCCTTTCGCGACCGCTGGCGCTTGTTCCTTGGCGGCTCGTTGAATCGCGCGGATGATTCGCGGGTAAGTCCCACAGCGGCAAACGTTGCCCTCCATGAAATCCACAATCTCCTTTTCACTCGGCAACAGGTTCTGCTGCAGCAGCGCCACAGCGGACATGATCATGCCCGACGTGCAATAGGCGCACTGCATCGCGCTCTCATCGAGAAATGCCTGTTGGACTGGGTGCAGGCGATCGCCTTTAACCAGGCCCTCAATCGTTGTGACTTTCCTGCCCACAACGGAGCCAACGCGCGTGATGCACGAGCGCTGTGCCTTGCCGTCGATGAGCACGGTGCAAGCGCCACACTGGCCTTCGCCACAGCCGTACTTGCTCCCCGTAAGATCGAGATCCTCGCGCAAGACTGCGAGCAGGTTGGTTTGAGGGTCGGTATCTACCGCGTAACTCTTGTCATTAATCGAAAGGTGAATCGTGGCCATCCGAGACTCCAGAGCGGAGAAGTGTAGAAGGCTTACGAAGAACGTCGTTACAGAGATGATATACCTAGATGAAAATTGTCGTTAGTGATGAGCCATGAGCAACACCCACCCCTCACTGCTCATCGCGCACTGCTCCTTCAGTCGTTAATCGCCTGATACGCCAGCTCGTGCACCTGCCGGTCAAGTGTCAAATCTCCCGTCGGATGCAGTTGCGCCATGAAAATTACGATCATCTGCTCTTTCGGATCAATGGAGAAAAGGGTGTAGAAGAATCCTCCCCACCCGAATGCGCCGACACTTCCCAGTTCGGGCAGCGGACTCTTGACGCCCTCCACGCCGAAGCCCAGGCCGAATCCCATGTCTGACGAAATTTTTCCCAACTGATCATGAGTCATCAGTTCGATCGACTTTCGGCTGAGCAGGCGGGTATTGCCAACCTTTCCTTCATCGAGCACCATCTGGCAGAACCGCGCATAGTCCATTGCTGTCGACACCAGCCCCGCACCGCCGGAAAATAGCTTTTTGGGTTCGCGTGTGGGGTAATCGGCAGAGTAGACAAACGACTCCTCGCGTATTGGGGTATCGGGAAAGCGATGCAGACCTTTTTCGGCATAGTACGTATAAGCCGTTGCCAGACGATCCGCCTTGTTGTCCGGGACGAAAAAATACGTGTCTTTCATCCCCAGCGGGTCGAAAATGCGCGTCCGGAAGAATTCATCGAGCGGCTTCCCGGAAACAACCTCTACCAGACGACCCAACACGTCCACGCTAAGGCTGTATTCATACCGGTCTCCGGGACTGAATAACAGTGGCAGGGCAGCCCAGTGCTTCACACTGTCACCAATCGTGCCGTCGTACTGCAGAAGGCCACTGGCAACGTTTGATTTCTCGTACATCGGGCCGAGATCCTGATTCCACTGATACGTAATTCCAGAAGTGTGGCGTAACAGGTCACGAATGGTGATTTCTTTGCTCGCCGGAATCGTGTACGGCTCACCATGCACAGGTTTCACCAGCACTCTTGGATTCTTGAATTCTGGCAGGTATTTCGAGACGGGATCGTCGAGCAGGAATTTCCCCTCTTCGTAGAGCATCATGACGGCCACGCTCGTGATGGGCTTCGTCATCGAGCATATGCGGAACATGGCATCGGTCGCCATGGGCTTGGCAGCCTCCCGGTCTGTCATGCCTTGTGCTTTGATCCAGGCAACCTTCCCGCGACGAGCCACAAGCGTAACTGCGCCCGCGATACGCTGGTCGTCAATCTCGTGTTGGACGGTGGCCGCAATCCGCTCCAGGCGCTCAGAGGAGAGCCCGACAGAGTCAGGTTTGGCAGAAGGCAGATCCTGCGCCTGGGCCAGGAGATTGAAGAAAAGAATACCGAGCAGAACGGGAAGCATTTTCCTGTTCTGCCCGGCCAGAGAAGTGGAACGCATGTTTCCTCCGCAGTGCTAGGACTTGATGGTCTTGGAAGCTGCATCCCATGTGACCGGCTTCTGCCGGAAGTACGACTCGTTCGCCATGTGGCACGCGATTGCGGCGTTGTTCCCAAACACTGCATCCTCGGTTACCGGCTTGCGCGACTTTACCGCCTCGAAGAAGACATTCAGGTGCGGACGCATGTCGTCCCAGTCGTGTCCCTTATAAAGGGTGTCCTCGCGGACCGGCTCATGGCCGAGCTTTGGATCGTGCTCTGCATGCCACTCTTTCACGTACTGTTCGCGCATCTTGGCGGGGAAACTGAAGCTGTAGTAGCTGGGATCTGTGTCCTCGCCGGTCTGCTGCGAATGACGCAGTTCGAATTCGCCCGCGTCCAGAATGCCTTTGGGTCCCATGAAGCGCGCGAGTTCAGCAGTCTCACAGCCTAGGTCCAGACGGACATACACCGGAATGCCGTGATAATCGAAGAGCACGATGTGGAAATCGGGCATGTCGCGGCCGTCCTTGAAACGGAAGATTCCGCCCATCGCAGTTGCCGAGCGAGGAACCTCGTTCCATCCCAGAGTGGCCATCATGCCGCTGATCAGGTGCACCATCAGATCGCCGGCAACCCCCGTGCCGTACGCCCTCCAGCAGCGCCAGCGCGCAAAGTGCAATTTGTTAAACGGAATCTTGGGTGCGTCATTGAGCCACGTATCCCAGTCGAGCGTCTGGGGTGACAGATCTGTCGGTGGTGGATATTCCCATGCGCCGGTTGGATCATTTCGGCCGAGGGTAAGTTCAACCATCGAGACATCTCCGATCGCGCCTTTCTGATAAAGCTCCCGCGCCGTCGCAAGCAGAACTGAACTGACTCGCTGCGAGCCAATTTGCACGATGCGATTGTTTTTCTGTGCTGCCTCGACCATCGCAAGGCCGTCAGCCACGGTGTGCGACATAGGTTTCTCGCAGTAGATGTCCTTGCCCGCGTTGCAGGCATCGACCACCACACGACGATGCCAATGATCCGGCACCGCAGCCACGATGCAATCAATGTCTTTGCGATCGAGTAACTCTTGGTACTTTCGCGTGGCAGGCAGGCTCGCGTTTCCCGTAATTTCTTTGGCCAGCGTGTGTCGGCCGTCGTACAAATCAGCCGCGGCTACGCACTCGATGCCCGGAATCGTGATTGCCTGGCCCAACAACCCGGAGCCCTGCATGCCGATGCCGATCATCCCAAACCGCACACGGTCGCTCGCTGCTATCGCGCGCCGTAGAGGTGAAGCTTCCAGTCTGATGGTCTTCGCAACTGCCAGGCCGCCGGCCGCGGCCGCACTTCCTTGTAAGAATGCACGCCGGGAAAGAACGCGTTTCATGCCGAATCCCCTCCTGAATTTTTCTCATCCTGCGTAAGTGCCTAGTGCTCGCCAAAGAGCCACGAACGAGCACACAACTCTGCCGGTGTAGCGCTACGGTTGCACTTGCTACTACTTTTTCAAGGGTTTGATCGCGACTTCTTTAAAAAACACGATGTCGTTGTCGCTATGATTCTGCAGTCCGAACCAGCCGAATGTCGGGCGTGGGCCGCGTTGCGGCTCGAAATCAAACTTCTTCTCCGGGACGGGATCGCCTTCTTTGAAGTCTGTTACCTTCTGCCCATTCACCGTCACAACCGTGCGCGGCCCGTCGAGTGTAATCTCCATTGTGTTCCACTGCGGACCGGGCTTCCACGCGTTCTTCACCAGCGGCTTGGTTAAGGAATAGAGCATCCCGGTCTCGTGATACTCGTCTTCATTCGATTTCTCAGGGTGGTTGTCGATCTGTACTTCGTAGCCATAGTGCACGGGCATCCACTCTTCCCTCGGTTCAATGGGAATGCGGATAAACACGCCGGAGTTGTCATTCTCGTCCCGCATACGGAAAACCACGTGAATTACGCAATTTCCGACTTTTCCCCCCGTCCAGTAGAGCAAGCCCATTCCGCCGTGGGTGTGGATGAGACCTTCTTCGACGGTATCGTGTCCTGGACCAACATGTTTCCACCCTGTCAGATCTTTGCCGTTGAACAGTTGCTGCCATTGATTCGGGTCGCCCTTGCATGCGTTTTCATCGGCGGCCGCCGCCAGCGTTACCACTCCGGCGATCAGAAAAGTGCACGCGATAAAACGTCTTAGCATTGAGATTCTCCTGGAATGTCCGGCCTCGCGGTCATAGGGACAGACCAATCTACTCGCCCCTGCGAAGAGAATCAATCAACCACAAGGTTCGATTTCATCAGCCGGAATCCCCCGTCAGCCCTGCCGGCGGGCCAGCGGCCCATCCGCTTATCTACGAAGATTTTCGTTGACACTACGAATAGCTTCGTAGTAATGTGCCGCTCATGATGACTTCGCCGCAAAAGCCCACTGCTTCGGAACTCGAGATCCTTCGTGTTTTATGGTCTCGCGGGCCTTCGACGGTGCGCGAGGTGCACGAGGCCCTGAGCGAGAGACGGGAACTGGGGTACACGACGGTTCTGAAACTGCTCCAGATCATGACTACAAAGGGCACGGTGCGACGTAACGAAACACAGCGGGCGCACGTCTATGAAGCAGGGCTTCCCGCCGAGCAGACCAAGCGTCAACTGGCCGGAGATATGCTGCAGCGCGTATTTGAAGGTTCCGCAAGCCAGCTCATGATGCATGCGCTCGCCGGCAAGAAGGCTTCGCGCGAAGAGATCGAGGAGATTCGCCGCCTCCTCGACGACTATGAGAGGAAAACCCGATGACCAATCTGACGAACTGGATTAGTCCACACACGATGGAAGCATTGGGATGGGCTCTGGTGCATTTCCTCTGGCAGGGCGCGGCATTGGCCGCGCTTGCAGCATCGCTGATGGCAGCGGTTCGACGGCCGACGGTGCGATATGCGATCGGAGTCTTCACGCTCGGCCTAATGCTGCTCGCTCCCATGGCAACATTTTTCTTCTATTCGCAGCCGCGCTTAAATTCTGTCGAGGCCGTAAGGACGTCTCCACCGAGAACGGCCAGTTTGCCCCTTCACAGGGCGAAGACCCAGACGAACAATACGGCGCAACCGTCGAACACTTTTTCGCTAAACGCCTTTCCCTGGCTCGTCGAAGTGTGGCTGTTTGGAGTCGCGTTGTTCAGTTTGCGATCGGCGGGAGGATTCGTTCTGCTCGAGCGCCAGAGACGACGAGAATCTACCGTGGTCGATGACCGACTGCTTCAGATATGTCATGCGTTACAACATCAACTCGGCATTGCGCGGGCGGTTCGGTACTGTGAGAGTGCGGTCTTAGAGGCGCCTGCGGTGATTGGATGGTTCCGTCCGATCGTGTTTCTGCCTGCGACCGCTCTGACCGGTCTCTCCGCGGAGCAATTGCGGCTCGTGATTGCGCATGAGCTGGGACATATTCGCCGGTACGATGCATTCCTAAACCTGTTCCAGGTTTGTGCCGAGACGCTGCTCTTTTATCACCCGGCAGTGTGGTGGCTGAACCGCCGCATTCGTACCGAGCGCGAGCACTGTTGTGACGAAACGGCAGTCACGCTTTGCGGCAATGCCGTGGAATACGCGCGTGCCTTGACGCTGATGGAAGAGTGGCGAAATGCTCCGGCCTTTGCGATGGCCGCGAATCGGGGACCGCTATCGGACCGAATCCGGCATCTGTTGGGCATTAGCTCCGGGCGCGAGAGTGGGCGGAAGATCGGGTTTGGTGGAAGCCTTCTGTTCCTGGTCACTGCGCTGAGCGCAGGAAATGCTCTACTCGGAATTGCATATCCTAAATCCGTTGCCTACATGGGCAGCGGTCCGATTCCGCGCCTGGTCGAGAGCGAGACCGCTTCACCGCAAGTCGAGCAAAAGCCTGCTCCCGCGCCATCACCGAAGCCGCCTGCGGCACCAGCAGCAAAACCATCTCCGGCGCCAGCAGCAAAACCATCTCCGCCGCAGAGTCCTCAGCCCGCAGAACATCCCCTGAGCGCACAGTCTTATATCGATGGGATGAAATCCGCGGGGCTGGCGAATCTCACAGCGGACGATCTGATTGGCCTCAAGATACAGGGCGTGACTCCGGAATATGTCCGCGCCATGCACGATCTCGGACTTCATCCTGATGTCGATGGATTGATTGGGATGAAGGTACAGGGCGTGACACCAGATTATGTGAAGGAGTTGCGCGGACTCGGGTTCAATCCTGACGTGGATCAGATCGTCGGGATGAAGGTTCAAGGTGTCACTGCCGATTATGTGCGAGGCATGAAAGAACTCGGCATTCAGGGCGATGCCGATCAAATTGTCGGGATAAAGGTGCAGGGCGTGACACCAGAATATGTGAAGGAGCTGCGCGGACTCGGGTTCAATCCTGACGTAGATCAGATCGTCGGGATGAAAGTCCAAGGTGTCACTGCCGATTATGTGCGCGGCATGAAAGAACTCGGCATTCAGGGTGATGCCGATCAAATCGTCGGGATGAAGGTGCAGGGCGTTACGCCCGAATACATTCGTGAATTGCAGGCGCTCGGGCTGAAGCTCGATGGCGATGACATCGTCGGGATGAAAGTGCAAGGCGTGACCCCAGCGTATGTCAAGGGGATGCGCGACCTCGGATTGAATCCTGGGCCTGATGAGATTGTGGGGATGAAGGTACAGGGCGTTACTCCGGAATACATTCGCGACATCCGTGCTCTCGGGCTGAATCCGGGGGCCGACGACATTGTGGGGATGAAGGTGCAAGGAGTCACTCCGGATTACATCAAGGCACTGCAATCGGCGGGATTCAAGCCCAATGCCGAGGAAGTCATTGATGCGAAAGTGCAGGGAATCACACCGGAGTTCATCGACATTGCGCGCAAGCACGGATTCCAGAATCTCACCATCGACAAACTGATTCAGCTCAAACACCTGGGAATTCTTGACAGCAAAGGGGAAATCTAGAGCCAAGCTTCCAGGTCATTGCGCTCGGCTTCGCCCTCGCCGACAGCCGAGGCGGCTATCTCTACCGGGGGTTTGTATAAGAGAGGGATTATGAGAATGCGTCGTACGTTCGCCTACAGCGTTTTCGCAGCTTGCGTGGTTTTGCTTGTCATTAACACGCACGCATCTGATCCGGGTAACGTGCATCGTGGGAGTTGGGCGATCAGCAAGTCCGATGAACCTGGGAAAGTCGAGTTCGCGCTCATGGAGCATCGGCACGACGGGACATCGAACTCTCAATCGGATTGGCCGATGAGCTCGTTTGCCGGCGTCGACTTCTCGAAGGCCGGACGACAGGACGTGAACTTCACGATCAGCCGCGACGCAGGGAAGATCGATTGCGAGGGGTATTTGGCGGACGGCGAAGGCGCGGGCGTGTTTCACTTCCAGCCTGATGCCAATTACCCCCGGGAAATGGAGTCTCTTGGCTTTCCCGTCGATGAGCAAAAGCAGTACGCGATGGCGGTGCATGATGTGAGTCTTGCCTTTGCGCGTGAGATGAAGAGTGAGCACCTCAGCGATCTGGATACCGACAAGCTGATCGCGTTTCGCATCTTCGGTGTGAATAAGGAGTTCATCGACGCGCTGCGCGCGGAGGGACTCAAAATCTCGGACGCGGACAAGTTGGTCGCATTCAAGATCCACGGTGTAACCGCGCTGATGGTGCGCAGTTTGCGCCAGGCTGGATATTCGCCGGACGAAGACACGCTGGTGGCGATGCGCATTCATGGCGCGAGTCCGGAATGGATGCAGGAGTTGAAACAGCGGGGATATGATCACATCGATCTGCAGAAGCTGATTGCCTTCCGGATTCATGGCGTTTCGCCGGAATTCATTCAGAAGCTGCAGGGATTGGGTTTCTCGCATCCTGATCCGGACGAACTGATTACCATGCGGATCCATAATGTCACGCCGGAATACATCGCCGACATGCGTTCGCGGGGGATGAAGGACCTGAGCATCGACAAACTGGTCAGCATGAAGATTCACGGGATCGACTAGAGATTTCAGATTCCAGATTTCAGATTGCCGATTGAGAACCGTCCCGCAGGACGTTTCTGTTTTGGCGGGTCCTTCTAAGCTGTGGAAAAGCCCGTGAAAAAGTTGGACACGGCGGCGATTCCCAGCTTTTTTTTGGCGATTCATTTTGGGAAATGCGGGTGGTTTTGAGTACCCCTCCCCTTCCCTTATTGGAAAACCCAGAGAAAATCTTGGGGCTCAATAGCTTAGGGTAAAATCTTGAGACGCAAGAACTTAGCTTCTTTCGGTCGAATGCCGCTTACACCGCTTTCGCCTTGCTTGTTGTGTGCGACTTCAAATTGCGCTTGCAGTGATTGGGGTCACACTAGCTGGGATTCCGATCACAGGTAGGTCGAGACTGCTGGCCTCGTGGGACCCATGGGATTCACCGGCACGCGTCGAAGCGGGTTGTGTTGGGCTTTGTTTCGAACCTTTTCCCGCCTTTGCTCCTGAACCTGCGCGTAACCTCACGCCGCAATCGTTGGTTATTCCAGATGACCAGCACGAGGAAAAGCCCAATGGTACGCCGATCTCAAGCGCTATGAATTAACCAGAACGGGGTGTTAACTCTGAATCTTTTTATAACTTCCTTCAATCAATATTCACACAGTTCGGGTTCACCTTAGGTTTTTTGCCTCGAAACAGATAATGCGCAGGTGTTTTGTTACAGGAGAAGGTAATGGCGAAGCGGATGGTCCTGATGTTGGTCATCATGTTGGCTCTGGTCGGGGGCCTCGGATTCGTAAAATTCAAGCAGGTGGAAGCGGCGATCCAGCAGGGCAAGAGCTTCAAAATCCCTCCTACCGCGGTGACGACTGTCGTGGCCAGAAAAGAAGTGTGGCCGTCGACGTTCGGCGTGATTGGAACTGCCTCTGCGATCCAGGGAGTAACCATCGGAGCAGACCTGCCGGGGACGATCGACAAGATTCACTTCGAGTCCGGGCAGTGGGTGAAGGAAGGCGACATCCTGGTGGAACTCGACACGCGGCAGGAACGGGCGCAGTTGGCCAGCCTGGAAGCGCAGCGCGACCTGGCAAAGGTGACCTATCAGCGATCACAGGAACTGGTGAAGGAAGGCGTCATCGCCAAGCAGGAGTTCGATAACGCTACTGCGCAGCAGAAAGCCACGGAGGCGCAGGTGGGCGACACCAAGGCAGCGATTGCGCGCAAAACCATTCGTGCGCCATTTTCGGGAGTGCTGGGAATCCGGCAGGTGAGCCTGGGACAGTATCTGGCGGCCGGTCAGGCGATCGTGTCGCTGCAGATGCTGAGTCCGATTTATGTGAACTTCGGGGTGCCGCAACAGGACGCGGGCAAGGTGATTCCCGGGCACGTACTGCGCATCACCAATAACGATCTGCCGGGGATGGCGTTCACCGGGCGTATCACCGCTCTGGACTCCGTCATCAATGAGCAGACTCGCAATATCCAAGTGCAGGCAATCGTGACCAATAAAGATAATAAGCTGCGGCCCGGAATGTTCGTGCAGGTGGAACTGCCTTTGGGAAGTCCGCGGGACGTGATTTCTCTGCCCGCCTCGGCGATTAACTATGCGCCGTACGGGGATTCGGTGTATATCGTCACCGACTTGAAGGACCCGCAGGGTAACACCTACCGCGGCGTGAAGCAACAGGTTGTGAAGGTGGAAGGAACGCGGGGCGATCAGGTCGCGGTGATATCCGGTCTGAATCCCGGGGAAGAAGTGGTGAGCTCGGGAGTGTTCAAGCTGCGTAATGGGGCGCCGGTGGTGGTCAATAACGACGTAAAACCGAACAACGATGCCAGCCCCAAGCCGGAAGACAGCTAAATGACGCATACCGCAGGAGTACCCACTTCTGACAACAGCGGCCAGAAGTGGGGTACCCGGGGGGTTTTTCTTTTTCCAAATTCTGAGAGGCACTCATGAAGTTCACCGATTTATTTGTTAAGCGGCCGGTATTGGCGATGGTGGTGAACCTCGTCATTCTGATCGCGGGACTGCAGGCGATACGGTCGTTGAGCGTGCGGCAATATCCGCGCAGCGACATTGCGGTGATCCAGATTACTACGGTGTACGTGGGCGCCGACGCTGACCTGGTGCGCGGGTTTGTGACCACTCCGATCGAGCGCGTGGTGGCCAGCGCCGATGGGATCGACTATATGGAGTCGACCAGCGCCCAGGGGCTGAGCACAATCCAGGTCCATCTGAAGATTAATTACGACACGACTGCGGCTCTCACGCAGATTCAGGCGAAAGTCGCGCAGGTGCGCAACGATCTGCCCCCGGACGCTCAGATTCCAGTCATCGATCTGCAGACGGCAGATAACCAGTTCGCCGCGGTGTATCTGGGATTTTCTTCCAACGATCTCGACCAAAATCAAATCACCGACTACTTGACGCGCGTCGTTCAGCCGAAGCTGAGCGCGATCAGCGGCGTGCAACGTGCGGACATTCTCGGCAACCGCACGTTTGCGATGCGCTTGTGGCTAAAGCCGCAGCAGATGGCGGCACGGGGCGTTTCTCCCTCGGATGTGCACGACGCGTTGGCCAAGAACAACTATCTTTCGGCCCTGGGAAGTACGAAGGGGTCGATGGTCTCGGTCAACCTAGTGGCGAACACCGATCTGCGGACTCCAGAGGAGTTCCGCCAGATGGTTATCAAGGAGAACGGTGGGACGATTGTGCGTCTCGGGGATATCGCAGACGTACAACTGGGCGCCGAAAATTATGACCAGGACGTTAAGTTTAACGGCCAGACCGCAACCTTCATGGGCATTTGGGTGCTGCCTACCGCTAACTCCCTGCAAGTAATTAAGGAAGTGCGGGCGGCGCTGCCGGCGATCGAGGCGCAGCTTCCGACCGGGATGAAGCTGGGCATTCCGTACGATTCGACCGAGTACATTCAGGACGCGATCAATGAAGTACTGCACACGCTGGGAGAAACGCTGATCATCGTCATCGTGGTGATCTTCCTGTTCCTGGGGTCGTTCCGTTCGGTGTTGATCCCGGTGGTGGCGATTCCGATTTCGCTGATCGGCGCGGTGTTCCTGATGCTGATCGCCGGATTCACGATCAATCTATTGACTCTGCTCGCGATCGTGCTTTCGGTCGGGCTGGTCGTAGACGACGCCATTGTCATGGTGGAAAACGTGGAGCGGCACTTGGAGTTGGGCAAGACGCCATTCCAGGCGGCGAAAGACGCGGCGCGAGAACTGGTCGGGCCGATCATCGCCATGACGATCACGCTGGCGGCCGTCTATGCTCCGATTGGAATTCAGGGTGGATTAACCGGAGCCCTGTTCCGGGAGTTCGCTTTTACGCTGGCCGGAGCTGTGGTTGTGTCGGGCATTGTGGCGTTGACCCTGTCGCCGATGATGGGCTCGAAACTGTTGCGGGCGGGTGCTTCCCACAAGGGATTGGCCGGGCTGATCAATCGGAACTTCGAGAAAGTGCGCTCGCTGTATTCGCGTCTGCTGGCCGGGACGCTGCAGTACCGTCCGGTGGTATTGACGGTCTGGGCGATCGTGGCCGTGCTGATGATTCCGTTCTACATGTTCTCGATGAGGGAACTGGCGCCGGCAGAAGACCAGGGCGTAGTGTTTGGCGTCATTCAAGCGGCGCCGAATGCGACCATCGACCAGACGGACCTGTTTACGAAGCAGGTGTACGACGTGTATCACTCTTTTCCGGAGAACGCGAGCACGTTCCAGATCACGCAGCCGAATGGCGGGTTTGGTGGCATGGTGACGAAGCCCTGGAGCCAGCGCACGAAAACCGCGCAGCAGTTGATGGTGGAATCCGGCGGGCCGCTCTCGAAGATTGCCGGAATTCGCGTGATTCCTCTGACACCGCCGCCGCTGCCTGGCGGCGGAAACTTCCCGGTCGACTTCGCGATCGTTTCGGCCGCGGAACCAGAGCAGGTCAGCCAGCTGGCCGAACAGATCGTGAAGAAGGCCATGGCAAGCGGGATGTTCATCTTCGCCGACACGGACGTGAAGTTCGATCAGCCGCGGACCGAGGTTGTGTTTGACCGCGACAAACTGCGCTCGCAGGGTGTGGATCTGAGCCAGGCGGGACAGGATCTCGGGACGATGTTGGGGGGGAACTATGTCAACCGGTTCAGCATCCAGGGACGCAGTTATAAGGTGATCCCGCAGGTGAAGCGAGTGGAACGGCTGACACCGGATCAGCTCTCGCAGATTTATGTGAAGGGATCGGCGGACAAACTCGTACCGCTGTCCACGTTTGCGAGCCTGAAAACCACTACCCAGCCGCGTTCCCTGAACAAATTTCAGCAGTTGAATGCGGTACGGATTCAGGGTGTCATTCCTCCGCCTGTGCCACTTGATCAGGCGTTGACGTTCCTGGAGAACGAAGCGAAGCAGGTGCTGCCTCAGGGATTCACGGTTGACTACGCGGGCGAGTCGCGGCAGTTACGAGTGGAAGGCAGCAAGTTCCTGGGAACGTTCTTGTTGTCCGGCATTTTGATCTACCTGGTGCTGGCAGCGCAGTTCGAGAGCTTCCGCGATCCGTTCATCATTCTGGCGGGATCGGTGCCGCTGGCGATTTCCGGAGCGCTTGTGTTCTCGTTCCTGGGGTTCACGACCCTCAACATTTACAGTCAGGTCGGATTGATTACGCTGGTCGGCCTGATTGCGAAGAACGGAATTCTGATTGTGGAGTTTGCCAACCACTTACAGGAGACCGGACTGGGCAAACTGCAGGCGATTATCGGGGCGGCGAGCACGCGGTTGCGGCCGATTCTGATGACGACCGCGGCGACTGTGTTCGGACACTTCCCGCTTGTGCTGGCCAAGGGTCCGGGTGCGGGAGCGAGAAACAGCATCGGTATCATGCTGGTCAGCGGCATGATCATCGGCACGGTGTTCACGTTGTTTGTGGTGCCGTCGATCTACATGCTGGTAGCGAAGACGCATAAGGCCATTCGCGACGAGGAAGCGGAGGAGATCACAGTACACGACGCGGAAGAGGCGATCGCGTAAATCTCGAAGGCCAGAAGCGCGACGGCGTGCCTTAAACGGCATGCCGTTTGCTTCTGGGGGATTTCAAAGGTGAAACGATTTCAAGGCGGCGCGGAGTTCGCGTCTCAACTCCAGTGTGTACCAGCGCGGGGCGTATTCTTCCAACAACTTGTAGACACGGGCGAAAACCTTCACTCCGTCGGTCTTGCGTCGCTTAAAGCCATTGGCGGGCGGCAACTTCAGCCGCCGCTTGGAACGCCCCGGTTGCCTCTTCTGCATTCCGCCTATCCTTGCACTGCGTCAGGATGTCTTGGGAGACGATCCATCAAAGATGCTCGGCCAGAGCATGATCGGAACCTCACGACCCGATCCGGTCAGGACTGCAACCTGGCGCTATTGGGACATCTTCGGACATCCTTAGCCCTTGTCGGATCCGGATGCGAAGCGATTGGAGTCGATTATAGTTGAGATGGTTCGAGGTGGGGCCTGTCAGAAGTGAATGAGTGGGACTGCCTGCATCTTTGTAGCTTGGTATGTCGGGACCATTCGCTGGGAGCACAGCCGCGCTACTTGCGCTACCAGACGGTAGAAGAGATATCCCGAGGACTCCGCCCACTCTTACCCTACCTCGAAGGAACGGTATCGTCTGCTACTTTGGGTGTCAAGACAGACTTTGCTGTAACAAAGAATGGGTTACCAGGAACTCTTGGTTGGTCTGTCTAGTGCGTGAAGGCAATGTTCAAGCCGGTGGTAAAGATTACGTCGTTTTTCTTCGCGCTGAGGGGCGGATTGGTGACATAGATGTCTCCAAATTGGTTCTGCCAGCCCAGCCATTTGTTGACTTTCGTCACGGTTCCGGCGCTGAACGTGAAGCGGTATTCTCCGGTATGCTGCAGATCCGGAAAGAATCCTGCGGTTTGGGTCAGGACTGTGCTCTTTCCCAGTTTCATGTCAAGTTCATCGCCGATGGTGGCGGCGATGAATCGGTTGGTTACGCCATACGAGGCATAGACCGGCGGACTTGTCGGTGTGCCAGGAACTAGCAAAGTACCGTTGGAATAGGTTTCATGGGTGTAGTTCAGGCCGCCGAGGAAATCTAAAGTGGTGGCGGCCGACTTTATGGCGTGAACTCCCAGGCCGCCGCCGTAGACCTGGCGCAGATCGAGGAATTGCAGTGCATTGACCATGTAATCCGCCGCTCCAAACCCAAAAAGCCGTGAAGTAATGTCGCGGTCGTAGCGGAATCCACCTTGTGTGAGATTGGCGACCGTGCTCGGGGTCGCGAGGTTGTTGGTGGTGTTGATTGTGTTTAGGTATAGTGCGATTTTGTCGTGGAGCGTGGTGTGGTCGGCATTGAAGGCTAGGGAGAGATTTTCAGTCTCGCTGTTGCCGCGCGCTACGGAAAAGCCTACGTTCACGCCCCCTTCCCAGCCGTGAAGCAGGCCTGGGTGAAGTGATTTCTCATACGCCTGCTGCTCGGCATCGTTGCGGATCAGAGTCACGTCTTCTTTTGCGGCCTCTACGGTGCCGGTTGTCTTGGTCGCGATTTGCAGCTTGTTATCCGATGTGGTGACGGGGCCAACTGCGGTCTTGCCGTTTTTGAGGGTGACATGAAGGTCCGCCTCGGTCTTAATCTCCTGAATGGCATCGAGCTTGATCGTGACGTCGTCGGCCGCGTCGGTGTGCAGGACGAGGGTTTTGCCATCGGACTTGACGACCGTTCCGGTCAGGCGGTCGCCGTTTTTCAGGGTGATCTGATCAGCGAATGAGATTGAGGAGAATCCAAGAAACGCAGTCAAAGCCAGTATTTCCAGCATTCGTAGCACGGCTTACCCTCCAAAAGGCAGAGTTATTGACGAGTATGTGGGAGCCCGGGGTTTACTGCGAAACTGATAAGAAGTACAGGCGAAGAGGCAGCCAGCACTGCGTGTGCGGCAAACTCGACTGCGGTCGAGGCTAGCTCTTGGTTTCGGTGTTCTTGCTCTGGTCGGTCGAAGCCTGCGCGGGGGGCTGATCTTTCATGCCATCTTTCAGGGCACGGATCCCCTCCCCCAGACCTTTGCCCAACTCAGGCAGTTTCCTGGGACCGAACACCAGCAGCGCAATAAAGAAGATGACCAGCAGGTGCATCGGTTGAAATAGACCTTCGAACATCGGGAGCCTCCGCGGGATACAAGCAAAATTAAATCATACGCTATTTGGGGGGACAGGGGAAGGAGGCAAGTCTCAGGCTCCCGAATCTCATTTCAGGCTGTGTTTTATATCACTTGCATCCCCATGCTGGGTAGGGAAACACGCAGTTTTGTCAGTTGACGTGCGCCCGGGTTGTCGCGTAGAAACGCAACTCTAAGACCTAGTCATCCCGGTTCGGTTACCTCGGTGACCTTACTCCCAGAACGGCCGGGGGGCTATTTTCAAGAAGGGTTTCGGCGGCGATCGCGTTTCGCATCGCCTGAGAAGCCGCTCTACGCAAGCCAATCCACAAGTTGGGGAGTCCGGTGAGAATCAAGGCCTCGCTCTTTCTGTCCCTGTTTGTTCTGGTAGCGGTAGGTGCGCAATCCACGGATATTTCTGGTGAACCATCCCGGGCGGTAACCAGCACTCAACTCGCCGCATGGCTGACGGGCGGAGTTTCGAGCCGGCGCCTGGCCGAAGTTGTGAAACAGCGAGGACTCGCTACGCTGCCGACGCACCGGGAACTGAAGCAACTGGAAATGGCTGGCGCGGATAAGGAACTGATGAAGGAGCTGGGTTTGGGGAATGCGTTATCGGCGAAGATCGGCCCTGAGATTCCGAGTGGGTTGTTGCGGGCGGCATCGGATGCAGCGGCAGAGCGGTTTCATGAGGCCGAGACTGAGCTGCGAGCGGCAATCGCGGCGGATGAAAATAACCCGGCACTGCACTTTGCGCTCGGAGTGATGCTGCGCCAGCAGGACAAGTTCGACGACGCCTATGACGAGTTGGGCGCCGCGCTGAAGTTGACGCCCGATTTTCCTGAGCATCACAATGCGATGGCCTATCTTTTTTATCGGCTGGACGACGGACCGAACGCGATTGCCGAAGCGCGAACGGCTTTGAGCATCGATCCACAGAATTCGGAGGCCTACCAATATTTGGGTCTGGGTCATTATTCCCTGGGGCAGTATCTGGCGGCGGTGAACGCCTATGCAGAGTCTCTCGCGCGAGACCGCGACAATCCGGATACGTACTACGACATGGGAATTGCGCTGCACGGGGCGGGGAACCTCGCAGGCGCCGTGGTGGCGTACGAGAAGGCGATTCAGCTGCGGCCGGGATTTTGGGAGGCACATTCTAACCTGGGACTGATTCGCCACGAGGAAGGGAATCTCGGACAGGCGGTTGCGGAGTATCGTGAGGCAAAGCGGATTGCGCCTGGTGAGGCATCGGTCCGCAATAATCTCGGAAACACCTACTGCGACCAGGGAAATTACGACGCTGCGATCGGCGAGATGCAGGAGCTTTATCGCCAGCATCCGGAGTGGCAGCAAGGGCACGCCTGCCTGGCCAGCGCCTACATGGCGAAGAACAAGTACGACGATGCTGTCGAGCAGTTGCGGCTGGCCGTGCATCAGAATCCGACGGGATCAACGGAACACCGGATTCTTGGGCAGGCGCTGATGCTGGACAACAAGCCGCAAGAGGCGCTGCACGAGTTGCAGGTCGCCGTGTCGCTCAATCCGGACTCAGACCTTGCGCATCATTTACTCGGGACGGTCTTGTTTCAGCAGGGAGATCTGTCAGCGGCGGAGAAAGAATTCCGGGAGGCGTTGCGGGCGAATGCTTCGGCTGACAATCACTACTCGCTGGCGGCGTGCCTGATCAGCCTGGATCGTTATCACGAGGCCCTCTCCGAGATCGATCTGGCCGCCAAACTCGATCCCGAGCGGACATTGTATCGGGCGCGGCGGGAAGAGGTTCTGAAGCTGATGAAGGATTCGAACCCGCAGTGACGAGCTCCAGTGTGCGCGTAACAATTCCTTGTTGCCCCTAAGGGCTACCTTATTCCGCACTTGAACCGAGGCTTGCGCCGTGGAAATTGTCCTGGCGTCGCCTTTCGACTGCGCTCTGCCGGAACTCCCACTTCTGGCAAACCCGGCCAGAAGTGGGCACCCCGTATTATCTTGCTTTGCCGCACCCGACCCTGGGTCCGGCCACCGGGGACATGCCTTACGGACTTGCATAGCCCAGTGGTTCAGTAGGGGGGGCGTACCTCCGGTCTGTAGGCGAACGCAGACAAACGCCATACAGTAAGGCGAAGAGAATTTTGCCGCGCTCTTCCGCGGCACTCAGGGGTCTGGCTCAATGCCCACAAACGTAACGCGATCACAACAGGGCGGCGGCGCGGCCGCTGCCAAGACAGCGTTGGCAAAGGATGCAGCCGCCAACCGGATGATCTCTGCGGATATGGAGTCTTCGCGGAAGGCCGCGGGATACGGCCTGCCGTGCTCGAAATGCCATCTGTATTACCCTGCTGATCTGGATGAGTGCCCAACCTGCCATCACAAGGAGCGGGTTTCGCCGACAGTGCCGAAGTTTCCGATTCGTGCAACCGAGGCGGTTTCCGAGCCTGTACTGGATAGCACTGTTCTGGAGCAGGAGCGGGAGGAGTTCCTGCGTCAGTTCAAGTCTCGGCTTCTTGAAGCACATGCCGATGTGATGAGCGCGCCTGATTCGGCATGCAAGTTTACAGAACATCATCCGGGGGAAACGGGCAACGCCGATGTCTGCACCGGGTGCTATGAGCGTCTGCAGGAGAGGGTAGATGTCTGCGAGGCCGCGCTGCACATCGATCTGAAGGAAGCAGCGCAGATCATTTACGACGCGGTGTGGGCCGATCCCTCGGATCCGGGCAAGACTTACCAGAACGCCGCCAGCGCTCTGCTCGCGGAATTGCGCAAACGGGCGGGGATCACGGCGGTGCTGGGACCGTTTCAGCCGCTGACACACTGAAACGCCGGCTTCCGGCTTTCGCCAACCCCTTAACTCGGCCTTGGGCTCTGAGATTCCGATCCGTTCAGAGCGCCCTGTGCATCCACAGGTCGAGCCAGGGAACTGATGCGCAAAGAGCAAAGAGAAGAGCGCGGAGCTGTCGAGAGAGCGATCGTGGCGTTCGTCCGTGCGGTAAATGCAAATCTCAGCCGCCGTCATCCACCTGCGCATTTCCCTATTTTTGCGGGCTGCACTCTCCGGAGTGATCGCGCAGCCGAGTCAGCATTTGTCGGGCGCTCGTGTCATCAGGATTGAACTCGAGGACACGTTCGATGTATTGCCTCGCCTCGTCCTTCTGACCGGCGGCGCAGAAGGCCTTGGCAAGGTTCATCCCAATTTCCGCTCGGTACGGAACTCTCTGGAAAGCTTGCTGCCATAACCGCACCGCGTGCTGCAGATCGCCCGTTCTGGCTTCCAATATGCCCAGATTGGTTGCCGCCGTGTTGGCGCTCGGCCGTCGTTGCAAAGCATGCTGGTACAGCTTCCGCGCCTCGTTGTCGCGGCCATGTTTCTGCTCTTCGAAAGCATCCGACGACAGCAATCGGGGGTCGTCTGGCGTTTCTTTGAGCGACTGGCGCAGGAATTCCCCGGCTTTCCGATCGGCCCCTGAGACCCCACGCCCGGCTAATACTTCCCACGCGATGGCCAAGTCGCGGGTGGTCACCACGGTGTTGCCCGGAAATGCTTCGAGGCGCGCTTCGCGCGCGGCCGGCTGGTTTTGCAGTGGGAGAGTCGAAGGATTCCGCAGGATCCGGTGATCGGTGGCCTGCGTATGCGCCACATCTTTGCTGGGCCGCGCAGGCATATGACATCCGGCGCAATCCGGCTTATTGGGATGATGCTTCGCCGCAAACGCTTCGGCATGACACTCGAGGCATTTGCGCCGGTAGTATGCGACCTTGTCTGCCGCAGCGGGCTCGCTGTGGGGATCGTGGCATGTTCCGCACCACAGGCGGTCTCCGCTCTTGCGCTTGCATGCACTGAGTGATAACGCCTCGAACTGACTGAGTGCCTCCGCCGGGTGCGATTCCTGGTCGCACAGGACGAAATAGTGCACATAATCCGAGAGCTGTTCACCGGGTTGGAACTCAGACAGTCGTTTGTGGCGCTGTTCCACCATGACCGTTCCTTCGAAGTGACACGCCATGCAGATGGCATCGCGCCGCTGCGACGGCAATTTGGCAGGATTGACGATGGCTCCCTTGCCGTCGGCATGGGCTTCACCCGAACCGTGGCACCGCTCGCACGTGATACCGTCGTGGACAAACGGTCGATCCGGATATTTGTTTGTCGTGCCGGAAATGTGCGGCTGGACTCCACTGGTATGGCAGTTGAGGCAGCTGGTAAAGGCGGGCAGGTTCATAGGGATTTCCCGCGCCTGCGTATACGCCGGAGTCATGTTCCACCGGTTCTCCTGTGAGTACCAGTTGATCGGCGCTTCAAAGAGATAGTCGTCGTCGGAAAACAAGTACGTGCGGCCTTTCCTCCCCGATCCGATGAAGTAAAGAAGCTCCCGCGTTCCACTGAGATCGCTGCCTCGCTCGTAACTCATCCAGACACGGCCTTCGTGTTCGTAGATGCGATATCGAACGCCCGACACTTGGTCATCGAATTCTCCCGGCAAGAAGCCTTGGAGCGCGGGACCGCTCGCTCGCGCCATAGCCGTCGCGAGATACGATTTATAGATTTCTGCATGACAAGGCGCGCAGGCCTCATTGCCAAGATGTTCGCTGGTCGCTGCTTTTTGCAGGCCCCCCTTGGGCGATAGTGCGATGGCAAGGGATGCCGCAAGACAAAGAACTGCTGGGAGGAATTTCATGACGTGCCTGGGTGATTCTAGGCACGGGAACACGGTCGCAGATGAACTTTTACAACAGTCGAGTCTAGTTTTACAAAACTATACAGCTTGAACCCCGAGGAGCGAACCGGCCACTGCATCCTGAACACTAACAGTGCACCAACGGTTTGATTCGTGCCTGCCGCGGAGGCGCAGCTTCAGATAATTATCGGTCAGCGCTTCAGTGAATTCGCCATTGGCATCTGTGCCGATCACATTCAGCGTAATTGCTTCTACACTCTTCCCGAGGAAGCTGCGCATGAAGGTGAGCTTCTTCTCTGCCGCGAGTTCCCGAAGAATGCGGTTGCGTTCGCGCGCGACATGCACGGGAACTTGATTCTTCATGTCTGCTGCCGGGGTCCCGGGACGCGGTGAATAGGTGAAGACGTGCAGGTACGTGAACGGTAGTTCGTCGATCATTCGGCGTGTGGCCGCGAATTCAACTTCAGATTCGCCGGGAAAGCCCACCATGACGTCCGCTCCAATTGCGGCATCTGGCATGGCTGCGCGGATCTTTTCAATCTTCTCGCGGTAGTGCCAGGGGCGATACTTGCGGTGCATGCGGCGGAGAACGGCATCGCTCCCGGACTGCATCGGTACGTGGGCGTGCTTGGCGATCCTTGACGATGACGCAACCAGATCGATCAGATCGTCGGACCAGTCCATGGGTTCGACGGAGGAGATGCGGAGTTTCTCGAGGCTGGTTTCGTTGAGGATCGTGCGGATCAGGTGGGGCAGGGCAGGCGTCAGGCGTCGGGTGTCCGGCGTCCGGAAAGCGGGCTCCCGGCTTTCGGCATCCGGCTTCCGGAGTCCGCTAAGAGCTGAAGGGGGCGAGTTCTGCTCGGGCTGACAGCCGAAGGCGGCTGTCCCCCCATGGGCTGTGGTGCTCCCCATGTCTCTGCCCCAACGGCCTAGATTGATTCCGCTGATTACCACTTCGCGATATCCTGCTTCGACTAGCGTGTTGACTTCACCAATAATTCGGTTCACGTGCAAGGAACGGCTCTGGCCTCGGACATACGGGATTACGCAGAAGGAGCAGCGGTTGTCGCAGCCGTCCTGGATTTTCAGGTTTGGCCTCGTGCGTTCGTTCGCGGCGTCGAAGACGGGCGCGGCCAGGAGTTCGGTGTGAGCGAAGATGTCGGAAACGTAAATCGGGCTTCCGGCTTGAGCCGCGATTGTCGACAGCGGTATGAATCCGGGCACCGCTGGGGCTGAAGCCCTATCCCCAACGACAGCGTTATTCGCAGCGCTGGAAGCGCTGCGCCACCCAAAGTCCCCGGATTGAGGGGCTGAACTCCCGACGATTTCGGCTAGTTGGTGCTTGTGGGAATTGCCGATTACCAGATCTACGCCCGCAAGAGCGGCGAGTTCCTCGGGGGCGCGCTGGGCGTAGCAGCCTGTCACTACAATGCGTGCTTCGGGATTCTGGCGACGGACCCTGCGGATCGCCGCACGTGCGTCTTGATCGGCTCCGGTTGTAACCGTGCAGGTGTTCAGGACCACTACCGACGCCTGGGTGGGATTGGCGGCGCGGGCTAATCCCTGCTCTTCGAACTGGCGCTCGAGAGCGGCGCCATCGGCTTGGGTGGCGCGGCAGCCGAAGTTTTCTACATAATAGCCGGGCACTTTTCCATAGTAGCGCAATTGGTGGGGTTTGCAGCCGCCAGGTCAGCGGCTGGCCGGCTTCGGCCTAGGCAGTTTCCAGTCTTGGCAGGGTTCCGGAAGTGGTGTAATGGTGCGCGGAACTCGGGGCTTCGCTACGGCTGGCTCTTCAACCGCGCGCCCTCAAATTCATCGCCCTTCTGCCAATCGATGAGCTTCGAGAGACTCGCGGCTTCCCATCCCAGGGCAAAGCCAAATCGCGCCATGCAGGAATCGGCCACGAAATCCATCTCCGGACGATACTCGTCACTGGGCTGGTGATAATGTTTCTCAACGTACTCTTTCTCCTGATCCAGCCCCCACGACTCCGGATGCCCCTTAAACTTCATTCCCTGATTGATGGAGAAGGAAGGAATTCCCACTCGGGCCAGGCTGAAGTGATCGGAGCGGTAGAAGTGTCCTGCCTCAGGGCGGGCGTCGGCGCGAATGGCTAACCGGAAGTCCTTCGCCGTTGCCTCTACCACTGGATAGAAACTCGTACGCTCGGCCCCGGAGACTTGCACTTCCTCAGGCGCTCCCAGCGGTTTTACATCGTCATAGTTGAGATCCAGGGTGATTTTTCCCGCCGGAATCGGCGGATGCTTGCCGAGATACTCCGATCCCAACAGTCCTTGCTCTTCCGCCGTCACAGCAGCAAAAAGAATGGACCGGCGGGGTTTCAGCGCCGCCGTGCCGAATGCTCGCGCCAACTCCAGTACGATGCCGCAACCGGTGGCATTGTCATCTGCGCCGTTGAAGATGTTGTCTCCCGGCATATCGGGCCGAATACCAAAATGATCGTAATGCGCCGTATACATGACCGCTTCGTCTGCGACGTGGCGATCCGATCCCGGCAGAATCGCGACCACGTTATTGGACTCGAAACTCCGAACCTTGCTGACCATGTGCGCCTTGAGGCGGGCGCCCAGATTGACGGGATGAAAATCACGCGATTGCGCCGATGAGATCATCTTCTCCAGATTCGTGCCTGATGCGGACGCCAGCCGGCTCGCCACATCCAGATGAATCCACGATGCCACTTTCAAGGTCGAGCCTTCCGCCTTCAAAAACGACTTCTCACCCGAATTCGAGTTCCGCACGACTTCCCAGGGATAACTCGCCATCTGAGTCTGGTGAATCAGGATCACGCCCGCAGCGCCCTTGCGCAGTCCCTGTTCATACTTGTAAGTCCACCGGCCGTAGTATGTGAGTGCCTTTCCGTTGAAAAACTTGGGGTCATCTGAGGTCGGCTCGTTCACCAACATCAGCAGCACTTTCCCGCGCACATCCATACCCTTATAGTCGTCCCAGTTGTACTCGGGAGCCTGGATTCCATACCCTACGAAAACGATTTCGGCATCGACATCGGATTGCGCCTGCTGGCTCTGATCATAGGCAACATATTCATCGAGAGGCTTCAGGTTCATGGTTTCGCCCTGCTTGGGAATCAGGGAAAACTGCGTTTCGGGCAGGGTCGTGATGCCGACCAGAGGAACTTTCTGCATGTAGGTGCCGTGATCGCCGGCCGGCTTGAGCCCGTATTCGGCGAACTGAGTGGCGATGTACTCGGCGGCCAGATCGCCACCGCGCTGTCCCGTGCCGCGCCCCTCCAGCAGGTCGTGGGACAGGTAGCGTACATGCCAGCGAATATGTTCGGGATTAATCGTTTCTAGAGCTGTGAACGCAGGCCCCGGCAGCCGCACCGAGGTCGTCTTCGACGCACCCGCGCCTGCTCCCCCCTCGCCCCACCCAGCCATGCTCGTGCACACGAACAGGCACGCCAAAAGAATTCTGGCCATTCCCCGCATAACCAAGCCTCTCCCCCAACGAAGCGGCACTCCGCCAGAAGACCGCTATTTTTCTGAAGTTCTGTAAGGATTGTAATGGAGGCTTCTCGCCGGGTTGTAGGAGAAGTGGCGACCGATGGTACACGAGAGTGCAACCACTTGTCGGAATTGGGACAAGGGTGGGTGTAGTCCGAGTCCTGTGGTCTTCTGCCTGTCCTGAGCGAGGTTGGAAGAGTGGACTTTGTGGTGAGGTTTTCTGGCGCGCCGGCCCGGCGGCCTAGTTTTTGGACCCTCAACCCGCGCGGAAGTCGCGCACGTCCTCCCCGGACTTGAACACCGCTGCGGGCGTCAAATGCCCAGTTTCCGCCATTTTGCGGTTGATCAGTTCGAAATCCGCCTTCACCCAGCCAACGCTGGAGACCTCGATCTCGCCATCCTGCGCGATCCAGAAGATGGTCGGAACGTTGGTCAGTCCGTATGCATTCGATACCGGATAGCGATGCGTGTCGTCCAGGAGAAGGGGGAAAGTCAGAGCAAAATCCTTGGCGAATGCGGCAGTTTCCTGGGCATCATTCTGCGACACGCCGACCAGCGTGATTCCTTTGCTTCCGTAAGCTTTAAAAAGCCGCTCCAGAAAAGGATACGCATACTGGCAAGTAGGGCAAGATACTTTGAAGAAGGCCAGCACTACGGGCCCGTCAGCCAATGCCTCGTTCAAAGAAAATCGCTTTCCATCTAGGGCTTTCAGTGCAAATTCCGGGGCTTTCGTTCCCTTCGCTAGCGCCGTCATCTTGCAGTTCCTCCGATCTTGCTCCGCAACAAAAGCTCGCCCGCTTACTCTAGATGAGTTCACCGGCTATCCGGATGCTGGGAATATCCCGCCACGCCGCAGTACCTTTCGGGTGAGGCCTGTCAAGGCAAGCCGGGGCAGCCGTTCGATGGCGCACCATTGCCCGCTGAGCTCGCAGGACTCCGACACGGCCCAGATCTCGACGCTATAGTCGGTGACGGTTATTGAGTGCTTGATCCGGAACAGTAGCTGTTTTCGATCGCGCGACGGGGCAATCTCGGGTAACTCCCACATCCCCGCCATCAGGCGCGCATCCTTAGGTCTTTGCACCAGAAAGACCGATCCATTCCGGCGATGCAGCGCATAATGAATCTCGCACTTTTTTTGTCGTGCGGTTTTTCCTTCGCCCGCCAGTTCGCTCCGGCTGACGCATGTTTGCATCACCGGGCAGGTCAAACAGGCCGGGGATCGGGGCGTACACACCGTTGCTCCGAGTTCCATCATCGCCTGATTGAAATCTCCGGGGCGCTGGTGGCTGAGCAGGCCCTCTGCCACTTCCCAGAGCTGCTCGCCCGAAATTGCTTTCCCAACAATTCGCTGCAGGACACGTTCGACGTTCCCATCCACCACCGCAACTTTTTGACCGAATGCGATGCTGGCAATCGCTGCGGCGGTGTATCGTCCGACACCGGGCAGTTCCCGCCACTCGGGCGCCGTCTGCGGAAAATGTCCCGTCCGCTCGCGGGTGACGACTTTCGCTGCCGCGTGAAGCATTCGCGCTCGACGGTAGTAGCCGAGGCCGCTCCAGGCGGCGAGCACCGACGCTTCTCGGGCCGCCGCCAGCTTTTGCACCGTCGGAAATCGGCGCAGAAATTCGTGATAATGCTCGATCACCGCCGCGACTCGCGTCTGCTGCAGCATGATCTCGGAGACCCACACCCGATAGGGATCACGACTCTTCCGCCAGGGCAGATTGCGCGCATGGGCGTCATACCAACCGAGCAGAGTTTCTTGAAAGTCGCGATCGTTGATTTTGCTTTGGATTCTGTGGGCGGAGTTCATCGCGAAGCTCGCATTCTATCGCAACCACATTTCAGCTTTGCAACCATTCCCATCAGCGGGATCCCATTGACCCGCCATTCGGGGCACGAAATAATAGCCTCGCCTGGCATCCGCAGTCCGCGTGAACTGTTTCACGCCAATCGCCTGTAAGGAGCACCATGAACGACTTCAACCGCAAGGTCGAAGGCGCCTCGGCGCGCGTGAGCCAAACCATCAACGACGCGACCGAGCGCCTCGAAAAAGAGATCCCGGAATTCATCAAGTACCTGAACGACGAGGTGGTGCCTGCCGTACGCAGTCAATCCACGAAGGCATTGCGGGTCGCCGCCCAGAAACTTGCCGAATTCGCGGACTACATGGAGCAGCATCCGACGCAGCCAAAATAATGCAATCCCGCTCGAGCACGGTACACCGCCGCTTCGTCAGCACAGTTCGGCTTCTGCTCGTGGCCGTTGCCGTTCTGTTCATGGGTGCCTGCGGGCATCCCAAGCAAGCACGAGTTACAGTTCCTCCACCGCCTTCGGTCGAGCCCAAAGCGGAAGCGCCACCTGCGGCCACACCGAGTCCCGGCAATCCGAAACCCCCTACGACTGCGACCGCTCCAAAGGCACCAGACACCGACCTTGCTGAGCCGGTCGTTCCTGCCAATGCGAAGGTGCTCGAGACGGAGATCGGCTTGGCAAGCTGGTACGGTCCGCCCTACCACAATCGGCGCGGATCCAACGGAGAACTCTACAACATGCACGCCATGACCGCCGCACACCGAACTTTTCCATTGGGCTCGATCGCGCGCGTCACGAATGTGAAGACCGGTAACTCCGCGCTGGTGCGTATTACCGACCGAGGGCCATTCATTCCGGGGCGGGTTGTCGATCTTTCTCTCGCAGCCGCCCACAAGGTGGACGTCTGGCAGCCCGGCGTGGCGGAAGTGAAAGTGGAGTTGATGCAGTCCGGCGCTGCGGCCGGATCGGCGGGAAAGTGGGCCGTGCAGATCGGCGGCATGCCCAGCGAAAAATCTGCCAGCAAGCTGGCTGATCAGCTCACGCGTCGCTATCACACAGCCAGTGTGCTGCGCTTCAAAAGTCCCGCAGGAGACTGGTGGATTCGTGTCCGCGTTCTCGATGACGACCGCGCGCGGGCCCAGAAACTCGCCACCGAAACTACCACTCCCGAAGGCGCGGTTTTCCTTGTCCGTTTAGACTGACCCGCTAATGAACGCGATCGACATCCTTCCATCCGAGATACGCTCACGTGGCCTTAGCGTCATACTCGCGGCTGCGGTGGTCTATGTCGCGCTACACCTTGCCGGTTTCCACAAACCGGGTTGCCGACGATACGGAGGGAATCGGCGCTCTCCTGCAGATAATCGGGAGGCTCTACAGTGTCGTCTATGCCTTCGCTACCTACGTGATCCGGGGGCAGTTTGCCGCGGTGGAACACGAAATCCTGAAAGAATCCGGCGCCCTCAAAGACTTGATCCTTTTCAGCAAAGGCCTGAAGGAAGCCGCTCGTGATCCAGTCGTTCGGGCCGTTCGTGGTTACACCCGCAGTCATGGAATCCGAGTGGGACAGGTGCGCTCGGCATCCTCGCCGCGCGAGAGCCTGCGCTTGGCATTGAGCGCCAGGCGTTCGTCGCGATACGAGCTGGCCTGGTTCGCGATTTCGAGCAGATGATCGTGACTCCGGCTTTCGGAATCACTCTCGGCACGGATGTCGATGACGCTGCGACGATCGCGGAAAACAGTGACCGATCTGGACAATCCCTTCGAAGGCACCTGGAGCGTTGATTCCAACGCGTTCGGCGATGTGGCAAGAAATATCGCTAGCCCTGAGTGATTCCCCGGGCTGACAAAGGCGCGGAGCCTTTGCTATGGTTCTCGCACAGGTACAATCATGCCGAGCGACCCGAATTGCCTCTTCTGCCGCATCGTTCGCGGCGAGATTCCTTCCAAAAAGGTGTACGAGGACGAAGACGTTTTTGCCTTTGAGGACATCAGCCCGCAGGCACCGACGCATATACTTGTCATTCCGAAGCGCCACTTCGCGGGATTAAAGGAAGCGGAACGCAACGACGCGGAGATCATTGGTCGTTGCCATCTCGCTGCCGCCATGATCGCGCGTCAGCGGAAGATCGAGAACGGCTATCGCACCGTTCTCAACGTTGGATCGGGCGCTGGACAATCCGTTTTCCACCTGCATGTGCATCTGCTCGGCGGACGCACGTTGTCGTGGCCTCCGGGATAGGCTAAGCCGTCGCCTCCTTGACCACTCGCCGGTTTTTGGTGATTACAATGTAATTACAAGAAGCCGCGACATGAAAGTTGAGCTTGCGCGCATCGGCAACTCCCGCGGCATTCGAATTCCCAAGCCGCTCATCGAGCAATGTGGTTTCGGCGATCAGGTTGAGTTGCGCGTGACCCCCGATGGGCTGGTCGTCGCCCCAGTTCGGCGCACTCCTCGAGCGGCTGGAAAGAAGCATTTCGCGCGGCACAGCCCCGGATCACGGACCTTCTCGCGGAATGGCCTCCCCGTGAATTCGACCACGAGGAGTGGCAGTGGTAAGTGCGCCGCCGCGACGAGGTGTGGCTGATTCGGCTTGATCCATCGTTGGGATCGGAGATCAGGAAAATACGCCCTTGCCTGGTCGTCTCGCCAGATGAAATGAATGAACCGCTGCAGAGGGTGCTGGTCGCCCCAATGACAACAACCCTGTGAAACTATCCCACGCGGGTTACCGTGCGGTTCCAGGGAAAGACCGGTCAGATCGCCTTGGACCAGATTCGCGCCATAGATCGCGAACGGCTCCTTCGCAAATTCGGAACCATTGCGGCAAGGGTGGGGCAAGAGATCTCGGACGTGCTGCTGGAAATGTTTGCCCGCTGATTCTGGGTGTGCAAGCTGGGAATCCGGGTCTTATGGAACAGCCGGATTTTCGGCTTCTTCCGGAGCCCCGTGTCGCCGCAACAACTGCGGAAGATTCTGCGAAAAGGCCGAGCGCGGCAGCACCATGTCGCATCCCACTTCGTGCGCCTTCTGCTTCAAATCACCCTGCACATGCGACAAGAATCCGATGATGGACGTGCCTTTCTTCAGCTTGCTCTTCAGCTTCGGAATCAGCGTGAGCGGCTTCACGCTCGCGTTGTTCAAGTCGAAGATGATCAGCGACGGTTTTTCTTCGCCATTCTGCTGCATCTTTTCCATCATCTCTTTGTCGCTCTTCACGAACTCCACTTTCACGTTGAGTTTCTTGGCGGTTTCCTGAATTTTCGCCATGAAGAACAGATCTTCAATAAAGGCAAAAATGCGTGAATTCGACTCAACGCTCGCGGGCAGCGGTTCCGGTTCGGGCTGGGGAAATTGGTTCGCGAAGCCCGGCCGCGGACGCCCGCCCTTGTGCCCGTTATGGTTTCCCCCGGCCAGCGCGGCGCGATAGCTGTGATCCATTGGCGCCGTGTAGATGCCGTCCTTATTCTCGCGGCTCATGCCGTGTCCGGGACGGTGTCCGCGCTGATTATGTTGCCGGCGGCCTCTCCGCCGCCTTCTTCCTCCGCCACCGGAGTTTTTACCTGGTCCTGCGTTCATAGTCCTCTCAAAAAATCACACAAGTTGCAAAGCTTTACCGATCTCAAAATTCCGCAGAGGTATAGCTCGATTTACGCGTGGAGAATACCCCCAACACACTCTTACGTCTAACTGCGCAGTTGCGAATTGCAACGGACACACTCTGGAACGAACCCTAAACCTGCAAAGAACCGCTCTCGCGAATGCAAAATCAAACCGGCTTCGATTTTTCCGTGTATCGGATCCGTAAGGCGTCGCCTCGGAATGGCTGACGCAGAAGGCCTTCGCGGGAACGAGGCCTAAATGAGAACAACTTTATGGTACTCGTACTTGCCGAGGTGCGCAAGACCCCCGCTCTCCTGGTTTTACACAGGAGGACCATGCACACCGGTGCTCCATGATTGCCCCCGGCATAAGTGTCCTGGGTCTGCCGAATACATGAAACCGGGTGCCCAGATCCTCCTTCTTCATCTTCATGCACTTCTTTGACACTTCCCGCTTCTCGCAACGGCCAGAAATGTCTATCGGTCATGCTCAGCGCAGAACGAGATCGCGAAGCCAGCTCGTTCGGAGTCGAAGCATCCCTACCAAAGAGGCACTCCGGATCTGGGGATTCCTCCCTTCGGTCCGAATGAGGAAATCAGAATTTAAGCCCTCTGCACGCCGCCTAATCGGGTCAGCGCGTCCACGATCTGTCCCGACCACTCGGCCACTTCATCCTCTCGTAAGGTGCGTTCGTTCGATTGGAACTTCGCTCGCAGCAGAATCGAATATTTCGCGGCAGGAATAGAACCGCCACGGAAAAGCTCGGCCGGACGTAACTCCCGTAGTGTAGGCAGGGCCAGGGACGCAACGTCGCTCCGCATCTGCTCGAAAGTTACCTCATCAGCGAATACGAAGGAGAAATCCCTTTCGACTGCCGGATATCGCCCGAGCGGAGTGTACTTCACACTGCGAAGGCCGATCTTATCGAGCTGTTCCAGATCGAACTCAGCCACGAATACGTCCTGGCGGAATTTCCGCGCTCCAGCGAGCGCAGGATGAATCTGACCAAAATGGGCGACCGTCGCCCCTTGCATGCGAACCCGCGCTGACCGTCCTGGCTGGAAATATTCTGGAACTTCCCGATCAAAGCTAAGCTCGCAGGAGAATGGCTCCAGAAGATTCTCAACGTCTCCCTTGAAGGCGCGAAATGCTTCCACGCTCAGTCCAAGTTGGGACGTGCTCCCGTCCAACATACCAGCGGAGGGAAGCAAAGCTCGCACCGCTGACACAGTGGCCCCGAGACAAGCGCGTCGCGGTTCCACACGTTCACCATGTGCCATCTGATAGATGCTGCCCATCTCAAACAGCCTGGCCTCGGCCACGTCCCGATTCAGGTTCCACGCGAGCATGTCGAGCATGCCTGGCACGAGTGAGGTCCGCATGACCGAGGCTTCCTCGCTCAGCGGATTCTCCAGTTCGAGCACTTGCGCGCCCGAGGAAAACTTCTCCGCATCGGCATGCGAGATGAACGTCAGCGACAGAGCCTCGTTGTATCCCAGCGCCAAGGCTCTTGCGCGTACCTGCGCGTCCATCTCAGCCTGCGGCAATTCGCTGACGGCGCCGCTGTAGGCGGGCAGACTATCGGGAAATTTATCGTAGCCGTGCAGTCGTGCAATCTCTTCGATCACATCGATCTCGCGCTCCACATCCAGGCGCCAGCTCGGGATCTGCACTCGGAATTGCTGATCCCCTTGTCCTTCCGGGATAAGCTCGAATCCCAACCGCTTCAACAATCGGAAGATTAAGCCCGCATCCAGACCCTCACCCACAATGCGCCGGACTTCGCTGACGTGGAGAATGACAGGAGCCTGATCCATCCTCTTCGAGATCACGTCGACCACATCGCCCACGAGTTCTCCGCCGCCGGATTCCAGAATCATCCGCGCGACCAGATCGCAGGAGAGCACCGTGGATTCGAAATCTGCGCCGCGTTCGAACCGGTGCGACGCGTCGGTGTGCAGGGCGTGGCGTCTCGACATCTTTCGCACGATCGCCGGATCCCACCACGCCGACTCGATCACAATATTTCGGGTCTTGTCGCTGATCATCGTGTCGTATCCGCCCATCACGCCGGCGAGTCCGACCGGCTTTTTGGCGTCACAGACAACGAGATCTTCGATCGTGAGTCTGCGCTCGACGCCGTCAAGCGTCTTCAACGTCTCTCCTGCCTTGGCCTTGCGCACAATGATCTGTCCGCCCTCGAGTAGATCGGCGTCAAAGACGTGAGTAGGCTTTCCAATCTCCCACAGGACGTAGTTGGTTGCATCGACAGCGTTGGAAATGGGCCGCTGATCGAGCAACTGCAACCGGTGTGCAATCTTCTCGGGCGACGGTTTGATGCGGGTGTTGCGAATCACCCGTGCAGAGAAGCGCGGACAAAGAGCAGGCTCTGCTACAGTGATGGGGAATGGCCGATCGGCGGTCGCGGAAGCCGGAAGCCGAGAGCCGGAAGTCGGTTTCAACGGCAGGTCGTAGATCGCTGCCGCCTCCCTCGCCACGCCGTAATGATTCATCGCATCGGGGCGATTGGTGCCGATCTCCATCTCGAAGACGGTGTCGGCACCTGACCCGTTGATTCCCTCGACCGAGATGCCAACATTGGTCAAGTCCTCAGCGAGCCGCGCGTCATCGACTGCGAGGTCAACGTATTCGCGAATCCAATGTGGAGAGAGTTTCATGACAAGCTACTAGCTACTAGCTTCTAGCCAACCAGCTCAACGAAGAGCTAGCAGCCAGGAGCTAGAAGCTGTTTTTACCCAAACTGCTCGAGGAACCGCACATCCCCTTGAAAGAACAGCTGGATGTCATCGACGCCGTACTTCAGGAGCGCCAGACGATCGACGCCCATCCCAAACGCGAATCCTGAGACCTTCTTCGGATCGTAACCATTGTTCTTCACGAACTCGAAGACGTTGGGATCGACCATGCCGCATCCCAGCACTTCGATCCATCCAGTCTGCTTGCAGGGACGGCACGGGCCATCTCCACGCTTCCCGCTTCCGCCGCAGAGGAAGCAAGTCACATATAGCTCCGCGCTCGGCTCGGTGAAAGGGAAGAACGACGGCCGGAAATGCGTTTTCACCGACGACCCAAACAGGGCCTTCATCGCATGATCGAGTGTGCCCTTCAGATCGCCGAAGCGGAGGTTGGTATCTACCGCCAATCCCTCAATCTGATGAAACATCGGCGAATGGCTGGCATCCGGAGGATCATTGCGATGCACCGTCCCCGGGATCACGATGCGAATCGGCGGCCGTAGCTTCTCCATGGTGCGAATCTGCACGGGAGAAGTGTGGGTCCGCAGCAGCAGGCGCTCGCGTTGCGGCTTCGATGATTGCCCGGCGATGAACAGTGTGTCTTGCGTATCCCGCGCCGGATGATTGGGCGGGAAGTTCAGCGATTCGAAGTTATAATAATCCGTTTCAACGACAGGACCTTCGGCAACCGAGTAGCCGAGCCGCTGGAACACCGACACGATCTCATTCCGAGTCTTGATGACAGGGTGCTCAGCGCCAATGGGGCGACGTATGCCGGGAAGAGAGATGTCGATTGATTCGGATGCCGCCGAGTCGCCGCCGCTCACGTGCGCCTTCTCGACGAGTTCTGTTACCCGCGCTTTCAGTTCGTTGACGCGGATTCCGGCTTCTCGCTTCGCGTCCTTCGGGGCGCCTTTCAGCCAAAGATCGTTGATCTGGGTGAGAATTCCATTCTTCCGGCCCATCCACCGGTCGCGAAACGCTTTGAGGTCCGAATCGCTGTGTACCTCACGGGACTCGGCCTCACACGCGGCAATACATTCGCGAGCGGCCTGCTCCATGTTCACCGCCGAGTAGTCCGCGAGTTTGGGAACTGTGTAGGACACTTGTCAGAACTCGATACTGGTAATGTTCAGCGCGCCTGATTGTGCACAGGACCTGTGCACTTGCTGCGGGTTGCACCGGTTCTTCCCCTTCGACTTCGGTCAGGGTCAGAATGACATTTGAAATAAGAATGCTCGGGCGGCACGGCGGAAGCGATACCCATCCCGGTTCTGCTGTAGGAGATTCCCACTTCTCGCAACATCGGCGAGAAGTGAGGCACCCCGATTGTAGTTGAAAACTTAAGGCCGGTAGCTGCTGTTCTAGGCCAGCGCTGTCTTTGCCTGCGACGCCAGACCCGCAAATCCCGCGGGATCATTCACCGCCAGATCGGCAAGAATCTTGCGGTCCAGTTCCACTCCGGCTTTTTTCAGCCCGTGAATAAACTGGTTGTAGCTCAACCCGTTCAGCTTGGCGGCGGCGCCGATGCGGACGATCCAAAGCGAGCGGAACTGCCGCTTGCGCTGCTTACGTCCCGCATAGGCAAACTTCAGCCCGCGCTCGACCGATTCTTTTGCCGAGCGGTACAGCTTCGATTTTGTCAGGAAATAACCGCTTGCGCGGTCTAATATCTTTTTGCGTTTTTGGCGGCGTTTGGTGCCGCGCTTGACTCTAGGCATGGTGTTCTCCTTTTTGCTTTCGGTTTATGGCGGCTGGAGGTAAGGAAGGCGATCGCGCCTTTGACCTCTTCACACGCCGAAAACAGTGGTCAGTGGTCAGAAAATCCAAAATCCCAGATTTTTTGGCCGCCGATTACTGGCCACTGGCTGCTGCTTCACTGGTAGGGAATCATCCGCAACACTTTGGCCAGATCTCCATCGCTGACCAGGCCGGCCTTGCGGTACTTGCGCTTGGTTTTGGTTTCCTTCGACGTCAGGATGTGGCGCAGCTTGGAGTGTCCCCGCTTCACCTTTCCTGTCGCCGTCTTCTTGAAGCGCTTGGCAGCGCCCTTGTGCGTTTTCAATTTCGGCATAACGACCTCAGCTTTTAGCAATCAGCTTTTAGTACTTGGCAAACAAGAATCGCCCGAGACATTTCCTCGACTGGCAAAATGCCAAGTGCTAAGGGCCAATTGCGATGATTTGTAATCTCGCCCGAGCCGCGCTACGACGCGGGCTTGGCGACCTGCGCCGGTGGCGGAGCCGGGCTCGGCGCGCTTTGCGCCGTGGCCTTTTCGGCTTTGTGCCTCTCCCGCTCGCGCTCCTTGTCCGTCTTCTTCGGAGCCAGAATCGCGTGCAGTGTGTTTCCTTCCTGCCGCGGGCGGAACTCGACGATACTTTCGGATTCCACGTCCTTGATCAACCGCTCCAAAATCTGGCGGCCCAGGCTGGTTCGCGTCATCTCGCGTCCACGGAAGAAAATCGTAGCCTTAACTTTGTCGCCCTCGCCCAGGAAGCGCAGAACGTGATTCTTCTTGGTCTCGTAGTCGTGGTCGTCCACATTGATGCGGAACTTGACCTCTTTTACGGTGATCGTCTTCTGATGCTTCTTGGCTTCGCGCTCTTTCTTTTCCTGCTGGTAGAGATACTTCCCGTAATCCATGATGCGGCATACAGGAGGCTGCGCGGTGGGCGAAATCTCAACCAGGTCCAGACTTTTCTCGCGGGCTTTTCTGACCGCTTCGTACGGCGGCATAATCCCGAGCATATTGCCGTCATCGTCAATCACGCGAACTTCGCGGGCTCGAATGCGGTCATTGATGCGGATAAAACGTTTGTCGATACAGTCCTCCGTGCTCTAAGCAACTGAGAATAAAGAATTATAGCATGAGGACAGAAGGCAACTTTCAACCCATTAGCTTGCATCCCGTGACAGGCAATGCCAATTTGCGCCAGAATGAACCGAGTCGCCATTGTTGCTTGGAGCACTCCTCGAGGCCTGATTGCATGTGTCGGAATATTAAAACTCTTTTCAACTTCGATCCGCCGGTGACTGACGATGAAGTCCGCGCCGCTTCCCTTCAGTTCGTTCGCAAGATCAGCGGGTTCAACAAGCCATCAAAGGCGAACGAAGCCTTTTTTCAAAATGCCGTGGAGGAAGTAGCTTCGGTTTCCATGCGTCTGCTCCATTCGCTTGCAACCACCGCACCACCCAAAAACCGCGAAGAGGAAGCGGCCAAAGCCAAAGCTCGCGCCCAAGCCCGTTTTGGCGACTGAATCATCATCTCGTACCCGCCTGCTCGGGCCGACCAGGTGAATCCGGTACAATCGTCGGGCTTGCCTGTCTTTTCTATGAATCGATTAAGATCCCACGCCCTCATTGTCTTGGTTCTCTGCGCAACGCTTACGGTTGCTGCCTGGGCACAACAGTCTTCGTCTGCGGTCATCGAGCAAGGTAAATTCACCCTCCATAAATTCGAACAACCCATCGGCGAAGAGACCTACGAAATCCGGCGCGACAGTGACTCACTTGCCGCCAAAATTGACTTCAAGTTCACCGACCGCGGATCGGAGGTGCCGCTGTCCACTACGTTCCGCGCCGGGCAGGATTTGACTCCACGATCCTTTGAAATCAAGGGCCGGACGGCTCGCACAGTCTCGATTGACCAGGCGATCACGGTCGACAATGGTCAACTACATTTCCGCACGCGCGACAAAAACAGCGACAGCGCGGCGCCATCGGGCGCGTTCTTTACTATCGCTGCGTATGCGCCCGCGACCATGCAGATGCTGATGATCCGCTACTGGGCGACTCACGGCTCACCGGCGGAGCTTCCGACACTTCCGAAGGGAGCGGTGAAAATCGAGCCGCGCGGCCAGGACACGATTCACGTCGGCGACCGCGACGAGAAACTGGATCGCTTCACCGTGCAAGGCCTCATCTGGGGACGCGAAACGCTCTGGTTCGATGCCCAGCGCAAGCTGGTCGCCGCAATTACCACCGACGCCGAGTTCGATCACTTTGAGGCCATTCGCGATGGATATGAGAGCGCGCTCGCGGATTTCGTTGGCCGGGCTGGCACCGATGAGATGAGCGCATTAGCTCAGCTCTCGAAGACCATCCCGGGCAGCCACGCGCCTGCTCTTGCCATTGTTGGCGCCACCCTAATCGATGGAACTGGCGCTGCGCCAATTGCCGATTCGACAGTCATGATCCACAAGGGAAGCATCGTGGCTGCCGGACCGCGGGCGCAGGTGAAAATTCCAAAAGATGCACAGGTCATCGATGCAAAAGGAAAGTTCCTTCTTCCCGGCTTGTGGGATATGCATGCTCACTTCGAGCAGGTCGAGTGGGGACCGATCTATCTCGCGGCGGGCGTGACCACGGTTCGCGACTGCGGCAACGAGTTTGAATTCATTGCCGCAGTGCGCGATGCCATCGCCCAAGGACGCGGACTCGGACCACGTCTTCTGCTGGCCGGAGTCGTTGACGGCGCCGGTCCACTAGCTATTGGCGTGGAGCGAGTCGACACGCCCGAGCAGGCACGCTCCTGGGTGGACCGATATCACGCAGCCCACTTTCAGCAGATGAAGATCTACAGCTCGGTCAAGCTCGACGAGTTGAAAATTGTGGCCGATGAGGCGCACCGGCTGGGCATGACCGTCACTGGCCATGTTCCCGAGGGGCTGAATGGATTCCAGACGATTGAGGCCGGTCAGGACCAGATCAACCATGTTCAATACATCGCGGATATGATGCACCCTCCATTCCCTGAGGGCATGAGCCGGATGGACCGCAGAAAGGCGATTGCGAACCTCGATCTGGATGCGCCGGATGCGCACAAGGCGATGGAGTTCCTGAAGGACCACCACACAGTAGTCGACCCTACGACCGCGCTATTCGAACTCTTCACGGCGACGACTGCCAAGCCGCCCGCGAGTTTTGAGCCTGGCGTGGAAAAGATCGCGCCGGAGCTGGCGCAGCCTCTCACCGACGTGGAACCGCCGTCAGAGCGTTCGGAGCTTCTTGAGAAAGTCTTCGGCAAGGACATTGCGATCGTGGGAGCATTACATCGTGCGGGCGTCCCGATCGTGGCGGGAACAGATCAGGCGGTTCCGGGACACAGCCTGCACCGCGAGATCGAGCTCTATGTGCAGGCGGGATTCACTCCGATGGAGGCCATTCAGGCTGCGACCATTGCGCCGGCGCGCGTAATGGGACTCGAGAAAGAATCGGGTACGGTTGAGAAAGGGAAGCGAGCCGACCTAATCCTGCTTTCCGCTGATCCGCTGGTCGACATTCACAACACACGGAAGGTTGAATATGTGATCAGCAACGGCGCGATGTACCACACTGCCGAATTGTGGCAGAGCGTTGGCTTCAAGCCGTAAAGCAGGGGCTAGGGATCAGGGGTTATAGGGCCATACATTTCTTTGCCTGCCATTGACGGTTACAACGGACGTTTCCTGCTGCTCCCTAACCCCTGTTCCCGAATCCCCACTCCCCTGACCCCTATGCTAGTCTGCCTTTCATGGCAACTCGCTCGGTCAAGATCAAAAAGGTTAAGCGTTCCTTGGGCAAGCCGCGTCCTTCCAAGCAGACTGCGGCTACCCAAACGAAGCAATTCCTCAGCGACAAGGTCTCGCACTTCACCGAATCGGTGATCCGGGAGATGACGCGTCAGGCCATGATGCATGGCGCGGTCAATCTGGCGCAGGGATTCCCTGATTTTTCTGCTCCGGAGGAGATCAAGCAGGCAGCCCAGCAGGCTGTGGCATCCGACATCAACCAGTACGCCATTACCTGGGGTGCAAAGAACCTGCGCAATGCAATCGCCCGGCAAATGGGCGTCTGGCAGGGAACCGCGGTTGAACCCGAGAAAGAGATCACGGTCTGCTGCGGATCGACGGAAGCCATGATTTCGACGCTGTTGGCCGTCTGCAATGCGGGCGATGAGGTGGTGATCTTTGAGCCGTTTTATGAAAATTACGGGCCCGATTCGGTACTCAGTGGGGCCAAGCCCAAGTTTGTAAAGCTGCGTCCGCCGAAAGCCGATTCAGGGGAGTGGACCTTTGACGAGAAGGAACTTCGCCGCGCCTTCGACAGGCACACGAAGGCGATCATCCTGAATACGCCCAACAATCCCACCGGGAAAGTCTTCACCCGTGCAGAACTCGAACTGATTCGCGACCTTTGCCTCGAATTCGATGTGCTGGCAATCACGGATGAGATTTACGAGCACATCCTTTACGACGGGACCGAGCACATTTCGATCGTGTCGCTCGATGGCATGCGCGACCGGACGGTCACGATCAATGGAATGTCGAAGACCTTCAGCGTGACGGGATGGCGGGTGGGATGGGCGGTTGCGCCGGAGAAGATCACGAACGCGATCCGCAAAGTACACGACTTCCTGACTGTGGGTGCTCCGGCGCCGTTGCAGGACGCTGGCGCTGCTGCGCTGAGTCTTCCCCCTGAGTACTACTCCAAGCTCGCGGAAGGGTACCGGGTCCGGCGTGATCACTTGATGCCGGCACTTACCGCGGCGGGATTTCGATGCTTCCGACCGCGGGGGGCTTATTACGTGATGACGGACATCACCGCTTTCGGCTTCGACGACGATATATCGTTCGCGAAATACCTGGTCCAGGATGTCGGAGTGGCTTGCGTGCCGGGGTCCAGCTTTTATCGCGATCCGCGAGACGGAGCCAGACAAGTGCGGTTCGCGTTTTGTAAAAAGCCCGAGACGCTGGATGAGGCGGCGCGGAGATTGGGCAAACTCACCGGCAGGAAATGACGCGCTTTGATGCTGTGACGAAAGTTCACTCTTAGCGGCTGAAGCCGCGCCCCTTTCTGTACTCGAGCGCAGCCCTGAAAGCGCTGCGCTCACCCAGGGGGCTGAAAACAGACAAATTCTTACCAATTTTTACGCAAGTTGGCGCAACCGACACCCCTTACAGGTGATCATAAGACAGTAGGCGGCGCGTTTAAGGCGTTAACGTGTTCCTGGAAGGGGTGTCACTTGCCCAGCTTTGTGGCGTTTTTCAGTGCAGTATTGCTGGCTGGCATTGCGTTGGTGTTGCCCGTTTGCATTGTCGGATCTGTTGTTCGCGCGATTAGTGCTGCCCGGCATCAGAATCCAATCCACTGAGTTCAGTGTAAAGACACGGGAGATTGCTACATTGCCCGGTGGGCAAGATTGCGCAGCGATACCCTTCGATCCCGCTCTGTCGCACCGGTTTCATGCGCTTCGGTGGACCGAAGGTCTATGGCTATTCAGGCACTCGCCAGGGATGGCGGCGCTACTTTGTGATTACGCCACAGGCGACGCGGTCCCCGGCGTTCCCGGCGGGATCTGTCTTGTAGTCATCGGCTTTCGCGTGGACTACGACTGCTGCACCGCTGGTCAGCAGCGAGTGCGGGCCGTCTTTTAGAGTGACATCCGCATCTTCCAACTTGGCCTTCGCGTTGCCATCGGCTCCGACTGTGAAGTTCTTCATATCACCGGCATGATGTCCGTCGGGATTATCGAAGCCGTGTTTCTTGCTTTCGGGATTGAAGTGGCCGCCGGCGGACTTGAAGTCCGGGCCTTCACACTTGGGAACCTGATGAAAGTGAAGAGCGTGTTCTCCGGGAGTGAGATCGTGTAAGGCCAGTTGAAGGACCACGCCGGAGCCTTGATCCGAGATGACAATACTGCCTACGTCCTTGCCTTGGGCATCTTTCATTTCGACTCTGGTTTTAGCGAAGCTGGTGGACGAGAGAAAAAGCGCGCAAAAAATTCCACATGCAAGTAGGGGAAGGGATTTCATTAGGCCTCCTGGAAGTTGAAGTGGATTATAGCGAATCGTCCTGAGAGCTAATTAATCACCAGGACCCGGCCTCAACGATCTCAGATAGGCTAAAACCGATTCCGCATCTTCCCGGCTCATGCGGAACTGCGGCATGGGAGGCCGCAGGTGGCTACCATCGGTCCAGATCCCGGTTGTGAGCATGCGGACCATGTCTTCGTCGCTGGCGGGCGGAGTGCCTGCAATGCGGGGAGCTTTCAGAGGCCAATTTCCGGAGGGATGAGCCGGTAGCAGCCACACGGCTGCGCCGTCGAGTTGGTGCCCGCTGTCAATCTCTCCAGAGTCTGTGCGGGGTGTATGGCACATGCCGCACATGGCGACACCTTCCACAATGTATTTTCCGCGTGCAATACGAGTGTCATTCGACCTGGATTTGGTTGGCTGGGCCTGGCTGTTTGCCTGGGGGTGGGCGTTCACGCTGAGGGTCGCCAGTCCGAGGATGACAACTATCCACGCGCAGGAGCGGAGATCCTCAGTTTTGAAGCTCGGGAAGAACATGCCAACACTTCCGAAAGGTTGGATGTCCGATGCCGGTCCAGGGTTGACGTTTCAATTCTCGTCCGTGAGGGACCTATTCGACGAAAGACACGTTGGTGCCTGCAGGAGGCGCCAGGAAACGTCAAAAAGTGCGACACTGGGGCCCGGTGTCCACAGGAATGTGGAGTATACTGCGAAGAAGTTCGAACTTCTTTCCAGGGAAAAGTGGAGTTATGGCGTCGAACGCAGTCGAACCCTTGCCAAATCAGGTTCCAGCCGATGATTTTCAGGCGCTGGAAGAGAAAATTTATCGCACCATAGAGATGTACAAGGCAGCCCGGCAGGCCCAGGCAACGGCGGAACGCGATGCGCAACGCCTGCGGGAGCAACTGGAAGAACGCGAAGAAGAACTGGCACGGCTGCGCCGCGATAGCGTGCAGTTGAAGAAAGAGCGCGAGGACATTCGCGGGCGCGTCGAGAAAATGCTGGCGCAGATCGAATCTCTGGCCGAGGCCAGCTAGCTTGCGGGTTGAGCAATATAGCGTATCTCTGCGGAGAAACTTTCCATGGCGACAGCGACAAAGGATCCAATCGTAAAGGACGCGCAGAACGCCAGCGTGCGAGTGGAGATCTTCGATCAGGCATATAATCTCCGCGGCTCCGATCCCGATTACATTCTGAAGTTGGCGGATTATGTTGATTCGAAGATGCGCGCCGTCGCCTCGGCCACGAACACCATCGACACGGTCCGGCTCGCCGTGCTCGCGGCGCTGAATATTGCCGACGAATACCATCTGCTCAAGAAAAAGCAGGATGGCGGAGCAACCGACTACCAGAAGCGCGCGCATCAACTGGTACATGCGCTTGATGAAGTGCTTCGGGACGGCGGCAAAGCAAGCTAGCTTCCGCCGCTGCTGGTTAATTCCTCTCGTTCTGGCACTCGCTCTTGCCCCATCTGCGCAGGAAACCACCCTTCGCACTCGCTCGAACCTCGTCTTTGTCCCCACGCTGGTCAAGGATCACCAAGGCGCAATTGTCTACGGATTGCACGCCGGCGATTTCATTGTCGAGGACGATGGAGTTGAGGTTCCTTCGCGTCTCGACGAGACTCCGGAAGGGCAGCCGGTTTCGCTCGTTGTGGCGATTCAAAAAGGGCGGCGCGCCTGCTATGAGTTCGAACGCATGCGGGGCCTCCGGACGATGCTCAGTCCATTGTTCGCGGCCGGTAGGGCGCGCGTAGCGGTGGTGGAATTCGACGAACGCGTGGAGACCACCCGCAATTTCACAAACGACGAAGCTCTTTTGGACGCAGATCTCACCCACATCCAACCGGGAGACGAGGGAGCCGCAATCCTCGATGCCGTTGGCTACTCCATCAACCTGCTCAAAAATGAGCCCGACGATCGCCAGCGAGTTGTGCTTCTCATCAGCGAGACACATGACCATGGGAGTCGCGTGAAGATCGAGGACGACGTCGCCGCAGTGGGGCAGGCGAATGTCCTGATGTATGCTCTCGCCTTTTCTCCGGGAATTTCCAATATCCTCGACACGGGGCGGGGCACCAATAAGAGCGAGATGCATCCCGGAATGGACTTTCTCGATCTCGCTTATCGAGCCGGACAGGCCATGCGTAAGAATGTGCCGAGCACGGTTACGGCGATGACGGGTGGTGAATACGAGTTGTTCATGACGCGCAAGAGATTTGATGCACGGATGAACGATTTCACGAATCACCTGCACAGCCGCTATCTGTTAAGTTTCGTTCCCAACGATCCGCATCCCGGACTGCACCAGGTGCGGGTTCGGCTGAAGGATCCGTCCCAGGGAACCGTGTTAGCGCGGACAAGTTACTGGGCCGAAGGGACGAAATAAGGCAGCGATAACTTGGGACTCTACCCTGAAATTGGATGAATGCTCGAGCGCATACAGGGAACACTGGGTCAACCAGGAGATTAGAACCGACATCTGAAGTGTCGCTCGTCGGATTTCAAATCCTTAAGTGGAGCATGAAAGAAGTTGTATGGCCCGCCTATTCTCGGTGTGTTCGCTCGCACTCGCGGCGACCTGCGCCAGCACAGTTCTGGCATCCGCTCAGGTCTCGTCGTCACCAACTGATTCCCATATAAGTCCAGCCACCACTGCTCCGGTCGCATACGTGTACGTTTCCAGCGCGGCAAACCTCACAAGCGGCCACATCTATGAATTCTCAGCGGCAACGAACGGAGCGCTGACGGCGATTCCCGGATCGCCGGTTCCCACCAACGGCGTGAACTATATGGCTCTGACCGGAACATGGTTATTTGGGGTGGCGAACCAGGACACGGACATCGATTCCTTTTTCATTGGTTTCAACGGGGCATTGAGACGCAGGGACATTTACCACGTCACGCCTCCTGGCCCGGGAGTCATCAGCGTGTATCTGGATCACACGGGATCGACGCTGTATGGTGACTTCTACACCACGAACAATGACTATCTCTCGTTCAGCATCAATCAAGCAACGGGACAGCTGAAAGAGACCGGGGATCTACCTGGTGGGCCCCCCAACAACAGTCCGGTGAGCTTCATGGGAAATAACAAGTATGCCTATTCCTCGAGTTGCTATCACTTTGGGCCGGAAATTATTGGAGTGCAGCGCAACACGGATGGAACGCTCGCCTATCTGAACCATTTCAGTCCACCGTTTCCAGCGGAGAAATCCGGCGGATTCTATTGCCCTTTACGGGCCGCCGCCGATCCAACGAATCATCTGGCGATTGCCATGGAGCCGCTTAAACCGAACTGGGGTCAGGATGGGGCTTGGCAATTGGCTACTTATACGGTGGATAGCGCCGGAAATCTGACGACCAGCAGCACTTACTTGAATATGCCCAAGGTGCTCGTGGGAACAGTCAACGACTACTGGACGTCTCCCGACGGAAAGTATCTGGCCGTGGGGGGAAGTTCAGGGCTGCAGATCTTTCACTTCAACGGAGCGAATCCGATGACGAAGCTCACCGGAGTTCTGACGAGCAGCCCGATCGTCCAAGTCTTCTGGGATAACTCAGGCCATGTGTACGCACTTAGCCAGGCTTTTCGAGGCGGCCCGACTACAGGCAAGCTTTTCATCTATGCGGTGACCTCCAAAGGAGTGACGCCGGCGCGGGGATCGCCTCACATCATCGCCAATGCGCAGAACTTGATTGTGCTGCCGAAGTAAGTCATTCACCCGGAACTCCTCACTTCAAGCGAATTCGGAGTGAGGTAAACACCAAAAGTCAAAAGCCCCACCCTGTCGCAGACTGCGCGACAAGGGTGGGGCACCCCTCTGGTTCCTACCTAACCTTTCACGATCTTCTTGGCTGACGAATCCCAGACTGCTACCGACTTGTTGAAATACGCGAAGTTGGCCAGGTGGCAGCCGATGCTGGTGTTGTTGCCGAAGATCTCATTTTCAACAACCGGTTGGCGAGTGCGCACTGCGTTGAAGAAGTTCGTCTGATGATCGACTGTATCACTGTACCCCTTGGGCACAGTGTAGCTTTCGCCTTCGTCCTGAATCTTCGATTCCAGTGCCGCAGTGGGCGGGTGCTCTTTCTCCCACGCTTTGTAGTACTCATCTCGGAGTTCCTTGGGCCACCCGAAGACGGAGTACCCTTCCGGCTCAGGAGTGGTGTCCTCGGGTTTGTAGCTGAGCGTCGAGTCCTTGATGATCAGCGTGCCCTTGGTGCCGTAAAAGGCGATGAATTCGCCGCCGTTGTTGTTGAGGTTGCAGCGAACTGTGACCCGGAAATTGGGATAGTCGTACATCGTCTCGATCAGATCGGGGAACTCGCGGCCATCTTTGAAATGGTAGAGTCCGCCCGCCGAAACGGCTCGCGACGCGGGTTGGTTGGTGCCGGTAATGAAATGGATGCCGGAAAGCAGGTGCACGAAGAGATCGCCACCAAGTCCCTCTCCGTAATCGGTGAAGCAGCGCCACCGGAAGAAGCGGATTGGATCGAAGGAGCGCTTGGGCGCATTCCCGAGGAAGGCGTTCCAGTCAATCGTCTTCTCGCTGGCGTTCGGCGGGATGGGATAGACCCAGGCGCCGGAAGGCGAGTTGCGGTCCCAGTAGGCGTTGATGCAGAAGACCTCGCCCAGCTTGCCTGAATCGTAGATTTCCTTTGCTTTCGCATAAAGGATCGAACTGACACGCTGGCTGCCAACCGCGATCATGCGCTTGCTTTTTTGCGCAGTCTCGAGCATTGAGAATCCGTCTTCGACGGTGTGCGACATCGGCTTCTCACAGTAAACGTCTTTGCCGGCAGCGCAAGCATCCTCGAAAATGCGGCGATGATTGTGATCCATGGTGGCGAGGATGATGGCATCGACATCTTTGCGGTCGAGGACTGAGCGATAGTCTCGCGTGGCCGGGCAGTTCGGATTATTCACGGCTTCCTGGGCCGCGGTGTGGCGGCTGTCGTAGAGGTCGCAGACCGCGACGCACTGAACCCCGGGAACCGAGAGGGAAGCCTGAAGGTGCTCACATCCACGAATGCCGGTGCCGATGGAGGCAAAGCGAACGGTATCACTCGGTGCAACCGGGCGCGCGGCATAGAGTGTACGCGGCTGGAGAACCGACTTGGCGACTGTAGTAGCGACGATCGCGCCGGAACCCATCTGCATGAATTGGCGGCGGGACAGGGGATTTTTGGACATGGAAGTTTTCGCCCTCACAAGTGCTGAAGTGATCTTCCGCGAGCGGCATGCGGCCGTTGCGGAAACTATGTACGGTCAGGATTATCCCACAGCGCGAGACCGTTTAGTAAAACGATTTTCTAACGGTGGTACAGCTGGGGAGAGATGAAAATGAATTGCATTCCGATCTGTCCCCGAGTTCCCCGGGCCGGCTACTGGACGCAAATGCTTGGGAACCCGTCTGCGGTTTCAGGGAGATATTCGATGCAATTTGGGATTACGCGCCCATCCAGACCACAGGCGTAATCGTTTCATTTGGAATGGAGTGCTCCCCAGAGCCTGCGGCCACGTCTACGGCACGCTCTGCACAGATCCCAGCGCACTGAAGACGAAAATCGGATGGTTCCAACCCCTGGCGCTGGCGCGAATAGCGACCAGTTTTTTCTTCTGCGCTAGAAAACGTGATGACAGCGCAAACTCTGCAAAAAGACGCCTCACCGATGATGCTGGCTCGCATGAGGCGCCTCCTCGCATGTTTGCTCTAGAACGGCCGGTAGAGCGCGGTTGCGGTTTTCGACCCATTGGCCGGTATGCTCATTACTCCGGCGCTGCTGGTTGGCTCGCCGTAAACCAGCATCAGGGAGCCCGGACCTACGAAGAAGGGCTCCTTCACGTGGACGAATGTGTTGCACGGACTCGGGCCCGGCTGAACGGTTTGCACGTGAGGTGTGGGCGTCCCATGCCCAGCGTCGCGGAGTTGCATACCGGGCGAGCGCGGCGTGCCAAACAGATCAGAAGTTGCGGCCGAGAGCAATGTGGCCTGAAACAGATCGGTCAGACCGTTCAGGTTCACATTGACATCGGCGTAACGAACCAGTGTCGCGTCGCGCCTGATGGCAGTCTGATTGATTACGTCCATCCTACCTTTGATGGAACTGTCAGCCGCGTTCGTCGTGAAGGTTTGCCTGAGTTGCCAGATGCCGTCATTTGTTTTGCGGCCGATTACCAGCGGGGAAGTGCTCAGGACTACCGGCGCGAGCCAGAAATTGCCAGCGCTGACCCCACCGTCACCGTAGTCGAAATACTCGATGCCGGCGGTGACATCGCAGAGGCCGTGCCCTTCGCTGAGGTGTCCCGTGGCAAGATGCTGGAAACCCGCGGGCGTTTCCATCTGGACGATGTTTCCATTAGGAGACACGCAATAGTTGAATTGGAAAATCCCGGTGCCTCCGCCTGAAAACGGGGTTACGCAGCTGGTATCTGGAGTTTGCGCCGACGCAAGACCGCCAAAGGCCATCAAAGCCAGCAAAGGGACAACGAGAGAAACAGACTTCGACATCTTTATCCTCCTTAAGGATTGATTCATTGAAATAAGGAGACTGCCCGCCCTTATAGGGCGAACCGAACCCCGCGCGCACAGGAGGAGTCGAATCGAGCACGATCCGTCCTCTCTGCAGGAATTGGCGAGAGCTTAGACGAAGTAGGGAAGGTGTCCGCATGGACTGCGGATCTCGGGGAAATCAAAAACCTTTCAGCGGACGAAACTCTCCAGTGAAACTCGTCGGCGATAACGCAGGACGTAATGTAGAAGAAGAGACTGGCCGGCTCCAGCGATGCCAGGCCGGCAGTACGGTTCTCTGTACCAGCCTGACCCTCGGCGCAAATCTGACCGAAAATAAGGAGAGCAGCGACTCCCAGACACATTGAACCTGCTGACATGCCCCCACCCCTCACGTTTACTTCACGCAATTGCGCCAGACGGGTGTCAGCGGCAATGGTCAGAATGTTCTCTCCCGATGGAATTATTCTTCCCGCGGGAACTCCGTGTCGAATCAGTCGGTTAGGTATTTCTGAGGAGAAGCTCGCGGTTGAAAATCTTGAAAGGAATACGGCAGGATAAGTGTCGTAGCCTAATTCACCTGGACTTCGGGAAATGACGGCTACCTAATGAAAATCCAAGAAAAATCCAAAAGCTGAGCCCAACAGGTGCGATCATTGCTTCCAGGCAACGATGTAGACAGGCCTAATCGAATATCATGGAGCTGTTTTCGGGCGCATTGCTCCTAACGGCGCAGCAAAACAAAGCTCGCCGAAGCAAATTACTCGCCCCAGTAATGGCAGAGCAGAGTTGAATTGAAGCCTTCCCCCTATCGACTAACCTGCGATGATCCGCAGACTCCAAACGGATGCTGGGCCATGCCCCAGCGTTCCGGGTGGACTCTTTTGCTGCTAACCACGTTCTTGTTTGCCGTTCCGCGCGGCATGGCTGGTTCGAATGCGGTTGATTCTCCGTACCGTCTCCGCTTTTTTCATACGCATACCGGAGAGCGCCTGGATGTGGTGTATCGACATGGCGACGAGTATGACCCGGGAGCCCAGACACGGATCAATGAATACCTCCGCGACTATCGGACGGGAGACATTCACGATTATGATCCCCGCCTCTTCGACTTGCTGCACGACTTGTTGATTTCTTTGGGACGTCCAGATGCGGAGATCGATGTGGTCTGCGGATATCGCACACCGCGCACCAACGAATACCTGCGGACACACGGTCATGGCGTAGCCTTGCACAGCCTCCATATGCGGGCCATGGCGATCGACATTCGCGTGCCCGGAGTATCGACGACCGAGCTTCGCGATGCTGCACTCCGGTTACGTCGCGGCGGTGTGGGATATTACGAAAAATCCGCCTTCGTTCACGTCGACGTCGGAGGTGTGCGGCGCTGGTAGGTATTGCTCAATCAGGGATAAGGATATCCCTTGGCCAATACCTGTGAAAGCGCGGCATCGTGTCCATAGATGTCATTGTAGAAGTGGACCTCGCCATTTTCTAAAGCCAGTGCAGTTCCGTACACGATGAAGACCGGGATGGGCTGATTCAGCCGCACGCTCACATTATCTTGTCCGGCCGTCATCGATTCCTTTACACGCTCCAACGGCCAGCCGGGATTATTACGCAAGGCCCAAGTTGCGAGCTCGGCCGGTTTCTCGACGCGGATGCAGCCATGGCTGAAGTCGCGGCGAGTCCGCGAAAAAAGTTCCTGCGCCGGTGTGCTGTGCAGATAGACGTTGAATTCATTCGGGAACATCAGCTTCACAAGACCGAGTGCATTCGCCGGACCTGGCTTTTGCCGGACCGCAAGTTTCCCCGCTCTTAGTTGGGCAAGCACCTCATCGGAAATGGGACCGTCCGTAACAACCTTGCCGTCATTCGTGGTGACCTCGTAGCGTTTGTTCGCGATATAGTTCCGGTCGCGTTGGATCGCGGGAACGATTTCGCCTCGCAGGATGCTGGGCGGAACATTCCAGTACGGGCGTAAAACCACGTAAGTCATATCCCGTGAAAAGACCGGAGTCTGCGTACGGACGGACTTCCCTACCACAACCCGCATGTCGAGCGAGATCTTGTTTCCGTCATCGAGCGCACGCAGATGGAAGTCTGGGATGTTGACGATGATCGGGGGAGCCGAGAACTCCACCGGCAACCAGCGCCAGCGTTCCAGGGTCAGAGCTAACTGATGGACACGGTCCGATAACGGCACATTGAGTTGTTTTATGGTCTCGGCTCCGAGACGGCCATCATCCTGAAGTCCATGACGGCGCTGGAAACTCTTTACCGCTTCGACTAACGTCCCATCATAGGCTTGCGAATCGGCAGGAAGAGTTGCATCGGCAGGTAAATCCCCCACGAGTTTAAGAAGCTGGATGAGACGCGGCACTCCCGCATACTGTTGCCCCGGGTCGATCGGTTTGGCCGATGGCGGGAGTTTCTCTCCACCGTCTTTGCCCAGCAGTTCGGTGTAGCTTACCAAGGCGGCCTCGGTCCGCCGGTATCCGCCAAAGGGCGGCTCCATTTCAGCGAGGACCTGGGAAACGTCGGATGCAGACAACAGGCGGTCACGGACAAACTGCGCCAGGTCGTATTTCTTGTGCTCAACATCAAGGCCGAACTTGAAGTGCTTGGGATTGACGCGGCCAATGCGCAAATCCGAAACGAACCGCATGGTGCAAACCGTCATGGCCACGTCGACGGGCGCCGGATCGTCGCTGCTTTGCAGCTGGCCCATACGAGCATCCCAGCGGGAGGCGTCGTAGTCCTCCGGCTGAAGCCCTTTTTTCCACGCCTGCTTGAAGGCCTCAATTAACGCCAACGCCTGCGGCGACAGCTGCCGTCCTTGTACCCAGGCTGGGGTGTATCCGTTCGCCTCATAGAATTCGGCGAGGTGGCCTTTGTAGTCCGAGAAGTCGGGCCAACGCAGGTCTCGAAGGGTTCCACTGCTGACGATCTCGCGCAACTTGGAACTGGTTTGTGGAGATGCGGCGTTCGTCTGGTCGGGACCGACTCCAATCAAGACATCGAGGCTCTCGAAAGCGAATGCCAGCAGGAGGACAATTCCGAGCCTGCGCGCAATCCCTAACAACAATGATTTTTGTGGCATGACAGCGCCCAGTCATCAGGGTAGGAGATAAACCGCTGGGCGCCACTGGCAGAATTAGCAGCAGCCGGGTATGCGTTTTCAGGGACCGGAATTTCTTTGGGAATGAGGTGGGAAGGATCAAAAAAAAATTGAAAGGGCCGCGACATTGGTTATGCCCTAGCTGCTAGCTCCTGCGAGAGAGCCCACAGCGTGGTGGCATGTACCATCGCAGCCCCTTGATGCGATCACTGCTTTCGCAGTTCCGAACCCCAACTGACCCTCGCAGGTCCGTCGGTTTTTTCAGGTTCAGTCGCCTTGCAGGTCGCCCCGCCCGGCTGATCACTCAGTCTACTTCGGATCGGCTCGTTTTATTGTGCCAACCCTTTCGACCGTCGACGCCAGCAAAGTTAACAGAGCATTCATAAAAGTCAACGCAAAGTTTTGGTGCACTCCCCGACTCCGAACCTGTGCATAATCCAAAACACAAATGGTTGTAAGGGAAAAACTTAGTTACGGGGAATACGATCTGGTACGCCTTTTACACAGAAAGATTCACAGGTAGGATGACAACTGCAAGACTCTGAAAGGGAACCAAATAATCGTCTTGACGGAGTCGATGGATGAAGGCATCTTGCAGATAGCACAGAGTACAACCGACAAGATGTCCGAACTGGTGGCCTATGTAGACGGCGGATGCCTGGGAAACCCGGGGCCTTCGGGCATTGGAGTTGTGATCCAAGGCGTGGCGGACGGTCCTGTCCGGATCGCCAAATGGATCGGCCATCAGGATAATAATGTTGCCGAGTACGCGGCCCTTATGGAAGCCCTGCAATACGCCCTGTCACTCAAGGCCCGTAAACTGCACGTTTATTCCGATTCAGAAGTGGTTGTTCGTCAGATGACAGGTGAGTATATCTGCCGGAGTCCCCGCCTTTATTCGCTACATTGGACCTGCCGGAAACTGGCTCGATCGCTGGCCTTTTCTATTTCCCACGTGCGACGCGAGGAGAATGCTGAGGCGAATGGATTGGCGCAAGCCGTGCTGCGGACCCGCGAAATCCCCGCGAACCAGTAATAGCCCTGCCTGCAAAGCCTGGACCGATCACCGGACGCGATAAAGGCGGTTAGCGTACACTTGCGCGACGCATATCCACTGGAGGCAGATTCATGCTGGCACGCCGATCCCGGGTGATCTTCTGTGCAGCACTAGCAGTCATCCTTTCCGGCCGGACCCTTGCCAGCGATACGATTCTGATTCACGGCCACATTTATACCGGCAATCCGAAAGCGCCATGGGTGCAGGCTCTGGCCATCTCGGGCACACGCATTGAGGCGGCCGGGCCGGACGAGGAAATCCTCGCGCACAGGCAGTCGCCGACCAAGGTCATCGATTTGCAGGGTCGAACTGTGATTCCCGGCATCTCCGATTCGCACGTTCACATGTGGTTCGGAGGGCTGGAACTGCATGGGCTGAATTTGTCATCGCCTGACGGCACCATCACGCCCGATGAGCCCGAAAAGTTCGTCGACCGGATCAAGGCATATGCGGCCGAGCATCCCAACCACCAGGTCTTAATCGTCCGGGCAGACTTCAGCACCACACCCCCGTCCACCCCGACCCATGAGTTGCTGGACCGCGCCGTTTCTGACCGCCCGGTGATTGTGCATCACACGGCAGAGCATGCGCTCCTGCTGAACTCGAAAGCCCTGGCGCTCGCGGGAATCACCGACGAGCCCGTGCCAGATCCAGACGAAGAAAAGAACATCATTCGGGATGCTAGCGGTCATCCCCGCGGACTGCTTTTGGAAGCGGCCATGGCGATCATGGAGCGTGCGCTTCAGGGTGTGTTCACCCAGGAAGAGGAGCTCGCGTTTCTGCGGGACGCTTCTCATCACCTGAATCAGTACGGCATCACAAGCGTTGTAAACGCAACCGGGAGCCTCGCCGAGATCCAACTGTATGCTGCGCTGCGGGACCGTGGCGAACTTACCGTCCGAACCCGTACCGCATTCGGCGCGGTCGCGGTGAATCATCGTTTGACTCCCGAGTTTTTCGCCTCTCTGGAGAAGGCACGGAATCTTTACCATGACGACTGGATTTCCGCGAATCTCGTGAAGTTTTTTGTCGACGGGGGTACCGGACTGATTCCGCCACTGACCTACCAGCCCGCCGAGTACAAGAAGCTGGTTCTGGAACTCGACAAGCGCGGATTCCAGATCATGACGCACGCGTATCGCCCCGACTCTACGCATCTCGTAGTCGATACCTATGAAGAAGCGGAGCGGGTCAACGGGCCGCGCGACCGCCGCTTCCGCATCGAGCACGGAGATTTCCTTCCAGAAGCAGACATCCCGCGGGTTGCGAAACATTCCGTAATCACCAGCATGCAGCCGAGTTTCTGCTGTGACGAGAACGGCTCCAACTACGATCCGAAAGATCGGACTACGACAGACCGCTGGCAAAGCCTCGAGAAAAGCGGTGCTCGTCTGGCCTTCGGGAGCGATTGGCCCTGCATCTGGCCTCCCGATCCATTCATCGCCATTCAGGAAGCTGTCACGCGCCAAATCTGGAAACCCGCGACCGGCAGCGAATTCCCTGGAGGGGTCTTCGATGGCGCAGGGCAGGCCGGTTATATGGTGACCACCGACGTCTATACCGCCGGGGAGCGCCTGACCGTTGCACAAGCGGTAGATGCCTATACTCAAGGCTCTGCCTACGCGAGATTCGCCGAGGACAAACTCGGAACGCTGGAAGCAGGCAAAGAAGCCGATTTTGCCGTGCTCTCGCAGGACATCTTTTCTGTGAAACCGGAGGACATCTCCAGGACCAAAGTCTTGACCACCATGGTCGCCGGGAAAGTTGTCTATTCCGCAAGATGATGAGACTTCAGCGAAGACAATTTATGAGAAGCAAGTCGCGACTATTCGTGCTCTTCCTGGTGTTGGTCGGCGTCGCCGTTTACCTCAGCGCCCAAACAGCACAGAATTCGATCAACTCATGGCCGACAAATGGTTGGACCAAATCCGGCCCTGCTTCTGTAGGACTGGACGAGACCGTCCTCTCGGCACTCGACACTGATCTGGCGAGCGGCAAATACGCACTGGTCGATACCTTCGCCGTTTATCGCTGCGGAAGAGTCGCCTTCGAGCGAACCTATACCCACGACTATGGAAAAATCTACGGCAAAGAGGCGAGCGAACGTGGCCCACTCAATGCCCACCTGACCGGCTGGTACAACTACTTTGACCCTGCGTGGCACCCGTACTATCACGGCAGTGATTTGCACAGCATGCAGTCCGTCACGAAGACGGTTTCCTCGATCATCGTGGGGATGGCGATGACCCGAGGCGACTTTAAGGGGACGCTCGACACCCCGCTGCTGAACTATTTCGATCCTTCGAAGGTGAAGAACGTCGATGACCGCAAACGCCGCATCACCTTGCGTCATGTATTAACCATGACCACCGGCCTCGACTGGAACGAGGAAGTGGCCTATGACGATCCCAAAAACGATGCGAGCCGGATGGAGGCTGCCGATGACTGGGTGCAGTATGTCATAGACCGCCCCATGGCTCACGATCCGGGGAAAATTTTCAATTACAGCAGCGGCGTGTCCGAACTGCTCGCCTACATCTTCGAAAAAGAAACCGGCGAAGACATTGAGCAGTACGGTGCGAAATACCTTTTCTCTCCCTTGGGAATGGATCATTTCTGGAAACGATCGCCGCTGGGAATCGTCGATACCGAGGGCGGTTTGTTCTTGAAGAACTCCGACTTGGCAAAGATCGGATATCTCTACCTGAATGGCGGCCGCTGGGATGCACAACAAATCGTTTCGAGGGAGTGGGTTCAGCAATCCGTTTCCCCCTCGACCGATGCAGAGCAAGACTACAAGTACGGATTCAAGTGGTGGCTCTTGCCGCGAACGGACCGGCAAGGATTCGTATGGATGGCGCGCGGCTTCGGCGGGCAGCGGCTTATGGTCTTTCCTGAAGAACAGATGATCGCCGTGTTCACGGGATGGGAGATCCTCAAAGATGAGGCCAAAGATCGCGACCTGGTGAAACGGATTCTTCCGGCCGTGCGCTCATCATGCGCAGATCTACATGCGGCTTTGGCGGGGCCAAGTCCGCGGTAATGATTAAGTCGTTCACCGGCCCATCCAAAGGCTAGAAAATAGCCTAAAAAGTGGCGGACGATTGCCGGACCCACACCGCCGCCCCCGCCGGCGAGGACAGCTGCCCGTAGAACGTCTTGTTCGAACTTGCTGGATTCAGCAGTGGCACTGTAACGGTCTGAGACGTCATGCCTTCAGAGAATGCGAGCGACTGCGATGTGGCGACGTAGTCGGTCCCTGCGATTGCTGTGCCATCCGCCGTCGCAAAATTTACGGATAAGGACGTCGCACTCGCGGGATTCAAGGTCACAGTAAACGTTGCAGTCGACCCGCTGATGACGGCATCACTCACCGAAAACTGCTGCAGCACGGCATGGTATCGAAGCCATCCGAACAAAGCGGGAGCGCCGCCCTCACAGTGCTGTTCGAAATTCGCCGAGAAACTCTGCAGGACGTTGCTGCTGGTGTACCCGGCTTTCCGGACCTGGAAGTTTCCGGTCAATGTGTTGCATCCTCTCCCGGCACCATAGACACTCAGCCCGGGCGTTTCCGAAGCTTGAAATGGATACCGCTGAGCGTTCTCATAATCGCCCACGCCTAGGCGAGCTGCGGTGGGCCCCGCAAAATCTGTGGTCCAGCCATCTCCGTTGTTGATGTAGAAGGTGACGACGTTTGCAGAGTTGCTGGGGGTAAATACACCATCGGAGAGAGTGAAAAGATATTGCTCGCCCAGTCCGATGTAGTCTCCTGACTGGCTGCTCATGGCCAGGACGGTCTGCGCAATGTTCGGATCGCGGATCAAGACGCTGGCCACCGGGGCTCCAATTGGCGCCCCGGCCGCCGCACTCAATTTCACTCGGAAGCTTTTATTGCCGCGCGCCAATCGATCTCCGATGACAGGAATGACAATCGTTTTGGAAGTCTCCCCAGGCGCGAATGAAACGGTGCCGGTGGTGGAAACGTAATCCGTGCCCTGAATGGCGCCTCCATCGGCTGTACTGTATGTCACTCTGACTGAATTGGAACTTGGAAGGCACAGGGAAACCATGACGTCTGCATCGCTGTTCCCCGCATTTCCTTTCAGGGCATAGCCACTGGCAATCCCGAAGCGTGGTATCGCGCTTACGGTCGAATTGTAGCGGAGTGAACCATAGAGCGCGGGTGGCGCACCTTCGCAATGCTGTTCAAAATCGATGGCGAGGCGTGCGATTGTGCCGTCGGTATTAAGTGCGAAATCCGTGACCAGGAAACGGCCCGCATCAGTGTTGCATCCACGACCATCGCCGGATACGTCAATGCCCGGCCTGGTTGGTGAGCGAAACGCGGTCCGCTGAGCACCCTCATGCTCTCCTCGGCCGAATTTCTGAGTTGTTGGAGAACCGAAATCCAGATACCAGAACTGACCGGGACTCCCTTGGAATGAAACGGACACAGTATCCGTCGAGTTGCTGACAGAAAACGTTCCATCGGCGGGGGATAGCGTTTGTGTGATGCCTTGACCAATGTAATCCCCGGGTTGACTCATCAGCGTCAAAAACGTCTGTGGGCTGGAAGCCGAAGCCAGCGTGGTCATCGCGAACGCGAGGACCAATTCAAAGACACGGATGCGCAGCATGGAGTCACTCCTGGGAGCAGGTTCGAGGGGAAGCGTGAAACCGTTCGCACACGCTCGGGCAGGGATGGTAGCACTGTTCCGAGTCCGACTCAATGGCTGCTCTGCCTGCTTCGGATGAGACTTGCACAAAAACCTGGAGCCTCGCTCGACAGACAGCCGCGGCGGCGGTTTCCGTGTTGCCGGCTCACAAAATTAAAATGGGCCGGCAACCAAGAAGCGGTGACATTCCTTGGCTATCGGCCCATTCGATCCTGAATTGGATCGGAGGTGATATCTCTATGCTAATCCTCTTTACTACGAAGTCAAGGGGGTTCTGCAGAATTTTGCAATCAACATGGTTCTTCAGGAAGTTACATAAAATCAAAGACTTACAATCAGTTACGGAGGCTTCGGGAGCCGGCCCATGCAAGTCCAACAGCCGGTTTGTCGGCCGCTGCGACACCGATCTTCCTGCGTTGACATTAAACTTCTCCGACAGTTAGACTTTACAGTTTTCATAGCCCTCATTCTCGATCTAGATTTCAGCACCACATGGATCAGACACTTCAACAACTAGGGGAATTACTGCTCGGAGCAGTGCCAACCGTAATCCTTCTGACGTTGTTGTATGCGCTCTATACAGTGATCGTGCATCAACCGCTACGGCGAGTCCTGGACGAGCGGCGAAGCAAGACTGAGGGCGCCATTGAGAAATCCAAGGCCGACATCGCGGCCGCGGAGGCACGCACTTCCGAATATGAGCAGCGGTTGCGCGAAGCTCGTGCGGCGATATTTCGCAGCCAGGAAGCAAACCGCCAGGCCGTAATGCAGGTTCGCGCGAACGCGGTGAATGAGGCTCGCAGGAAAGCACAAGGTCAGGTGCAGGCGGCGAAGGCTACCATTGAAAGCGATCGTGCCGCGGCCGAGCAAGGTCTGCAGGCGGAAGCGGCGGCTCTCGCGCGGGAGATCGTCCGGCGTGTACTGGAGCCCGCCGGAGCGGGACGTTGATGAAATCGAATGGTGCAACGCGGATTCTGGTGCTCGCTCTGCTGCTCGTCAGCAGCGGAGGGACTTTTGCATTGCGGGCGCAAGAGTCACCCGCCGGCCAGCCAACCCAACGCACCAGCGATGGCGAGGCGCGGCCTGGCCGTGCCTTGGTGCATGAAAGCCGCGAAGCTGCCGGCGAAGAAAACGACGAGATGGAGGAGTTCAAGCACTCGCCCTCCGTTCAGATGATCTCGCGCATCACGGGACTGAACCTAAAGCAGTCGTACTGGCTGAGCGTATTTGTGAATTTCGCAGTCATTGCCGGCCTGATGATTTGGGCCAGCCGCAAGTTCCTCCCGGGTGTCTTTCGCGATCGCACGGCTGCCATTCAGAAGGCCATGCAGGAAGCGCAAAAAGCCGGCGAAGAGGCGCGGCGCAAGCTGGCTGAAATCGAGTCGCGACTGCAAAAGCTCGATGTGGAAATCGGGATGATGCGCGACGCCGCCGAGAAAGAGGGTGCGGCGGAAGAGGCTCGCATCCAGGCGGCGGCCGAGGACGACGCGCGGAAGATTGTTGCGGCTGCGGAGCAGGAGATCGACGCATCCATCAAAGCCGCGCGCCGGCAGCTCACGGCTCACGCTGCCGATCTGGCGGTTGGTCTCGCGCAAAAGCAAATCCACGTGGATGCCGCCACGGATCAAAATCTGGTGCGCAATTTCGCCCGGCAGTTAGCGTCCGCGCCCCATAACGCGGGAAAGGACAGGCACTAATCTGTGGCTTCCGTCGCCAGCACCTATGCCCGGGCCTTCGCTGACGTCGTTTTTGACACGCATCTGGATGCGGGACGCGCCATCGCAGGCTTGCGCCAGATCGCAGGGCTCTTCAACCAGAGCATCGAGTTGCGGCGCGTTTGGGAAAATCCAGCCGTTCCCGCCGATCAGAAACGCAAGCTGCTCGATGTGATCGCGCAGCGCGATGGAATCGATCGCCCGGTGCGGAACCTGGTGGCGGTTCTGATCGACAATCGACGCCTGCCTTTTTTGACGAGAATCATCGAGCAACTCGAGAAGGAATTGGACGCGCGGTTGGGGTTCACGGAAGCACAAATTTCCAGCGCCCGCGAACTGGGTGATGCCGAGAAACGAACGCTGGAAGCGCAGATCGCCAACACGACAGGCAAAAAAGTCCGTGCAAGCTATGGCCTGGATCCGTCTCTGTTAGGCGGTGCGGTGGTTCGCATAGGCAGCACAATTTATGACGGCTCGGTGAAAGGCCGGTTGGAAAAGATTAAAGAAGCTATTAGCTCTTAGCCTTTAGCTCTTGGCTTGCATCGGGCATGTCCAGAAGTCCAGGCAAAAGCTAAGAGCTAACAGCTAGAAGCTAAGAGCTGATCTTATGGCGCAAATCAAAGCAGACGAAATTACGAAACTAATCCGCGAGCAGATCGAAAACTATGAATCCTCGATCTCCGTCGACGAGACCGGCACCGTCATTACCCTCGGAGACGGCATTGCCCGCGTGTATGGCCTCGACAAGGTCATGGCCGGTGAGTTGCTGGAGTTCCCGCACGGTGTTGCGGGACTCGCCATGAATTTGGAAGAGGACCAGGTCGGCGTGGTGCTGCTTGGCGACTACACAGAGATCAAGGAAGGTGACGAGGTCAAGCGCACCGGCCGCATCATGAGCGTCCCCGTCGGGGACGGCATGATTGGACGTGTCGTCGACTCGCTGGGGCAGCCGATTGACGACAAGGGCCCCATCTCGAGTGACAAGTTCATTGCCCTCGAGCGTCTGGCACCCGGCGTCATCGACCGTCAACCCGTGCGCGAACCGATGGCGACTGGACTCAAAGCGATCGACAGCATGATCCCCGTCGGCCGCGGACAGCGCGAACTGATCATTGGCGACCGCCAGACGGGCAAGACCGCCGTTGCGCTCGACACGATCATCAACAGCAAGGGCAACAATCTTATTTGTATCTACAACGCGATCGGACAAAAGCGCTCCTCCATCGCGCAGGTCGTGAAGATCCTCGAAGACGCGGGTGCGATGGAGTACACCATCGTTGTCGCCGCGTCAGCTTCTGAACCGGCTCCCATGCAGTACATCTCGCCCTACGCTGCCTGCGCCATGGGCGAGTACTTCCGCGATACCAAGCGTCACGCGCTTGTGATCTATGATGATCTCTCGAAGCACGCGGCATCGTACCGCGAGATCTCGTTGCTGTTGCGCCGTCCGCCGGGCCGCGAAGCGTATCCCGGAGACGTGTTCTATCTCCACTCGCGTTTGCTGGAGCGCGCGGCAAAGCTCAGCGACAAAAACGGAGGCGGCTCATTGACCGCACTGCCCGTGATTGAAACCCAGGCTGGAGACGTCTCGGCATACATTCCGACCAACGTGATCTCGATCACCGATGGTCAGATTTATCTTGAAACCGACCTGTTCAACCAGGGCGTGCGCCCCGCAGTCAACGTTGGACTCTCCGTAAGCCGCGTCGGCGGCAGCGCGCAGATCAAAGCCATGCGCCAGGTAGCCGGTACGCTGAAGCTCGAACTGGCCCAGTTCCGCGAGCTCCAGGCCTTCGCACAATTTGGCAGCGACCTCGATAAAGCCACGCAGGCCCAGTTGAATCGTGGTCAGCGATTGGTCGAGATTCTGAAGCAGAATCAGTACTCGCCATTGCCGTTCTCCAAGCAGATTCTGATCATCATGGCGGGCACCAGCGGATTCCTCGATGACATGCCGGTCGACCAGGTCCGACCGTTCGAAAAGGAATTGTACAAGTACGTTGAATCGACGAACCCGGGCATCCTGCGCACGATCATGGAGAAGAAGATCCTCGACGACCAACTGAAAGCGCAGTTGCAAGACATTATTAAGGAAGCAAAGCAGCAGTTCGTAGGGCAAAGGGAAGCGGTAGCAAAATGATCCATCCAGACCTAGCTTGCTACGTCGCTTGCGTACCGCGTGGTTGCTCTACTGGGCGTGCGGTGCTTGTGGTGAAAAAGACGTAGCCCGTTACGTCTCTTCGATAAATGCCGAATATCTTGGACATCCGGCGCCGTATCCGCAGCGTGATCAACACGCGGCAGATCACGCGGGCCATGAAAATGGTCTCAGCGGCGAAGCTTCGTCGCGCTCAGGAGCGGGCCCTGGCCGCTCGTCCCTATGCGCAGATGCTGACGAATGTTTTGAAATCCCTGGTGGCCCGCGCCGAAATCTACGATCCTGAAACAGGGGAACCGAAGCATCCTCTCCTCGCGCATCGCCAAGAGAAAAATATCCTGCTGATCGTGGTAACCGGAGACAAGGGTCTCGCGGGCGCTTTCAACGCCAACGTTACCAAAGCAGCTTTCCGTTTCCTCGAATCAAAGTCAGGGAAGAACGTCGATATCGAGGCGATCGGCCGCAAGGGCCGGGATTTCCTGAAGCGGCGCTACCCAGCAGCGCGAGTGCAAACCCAAAGTCTGGCGGAACTAGCCGAATCCGTTGAGACCGAAGCGGAGGAAGAAGAGCGCGTTGCAGCGATTCAGATTACTGGCGAGCACGTAGGGGTCCTCAACAAGGTTGAATTCGCACAAGCCTCCGCGCTCGCAGAAAACGTGATTCACCGCTACACGCGGGAAGAGATCGACGCCGTCTACATCGTTTTCAACGAATTCAAATCGGTGATCGCGCAACGCCTGATTGTGGAGCAGATTCTTCCCATCGAACATATCGGCGAACAGACGGTCCGCCTCGCGGAGGAGATGACTGAAGAAGAAAAAAAGAAAGCCAAAGAAGCGGCCGTAAGAGCCGGAGTCGGCATGCGCCCCACGGAGGGTGATGAAACCTCGGAGTTTGGCACGTCGCAGGTCGATTACATTTATGAGCAGCCACCGGAGGAACTGTTCCGGTCGCTCTTGCCGAAGTACGTGAGCATTCAGGTTTTTCGCGCGCTTCTGGAGTCCGTGGCTGCCGAGCACGCCGCCCGCATGACCGCGATGGATGCGGCAACCAACAATGCCACCGACATGGTCGACTCCCTGACTCTTGCGATGAACCGCGCCCGTCAGGCGAAGATCACCAAAGAGATTATTGAGATCGTCAGCGGCGCAGCCGCAATGTAGCCGCAGAGACGTAGCTGGCCACGTCTCGGCATGCAGCATTTTCGAAAGTGGACAGCGAGACGTAACCAGTTACGTCTCTCCGAGAAGAGATACATATGGCACAGAATGTAGGATATGTGATCCAGGTCGCAGGCCCCGCTGTCGACGTGCAGTTTGAAGAGGGACACCTGCCTCCAATCTATGAAGCGGTAGAAGTCGTCAGCGACGGCTTCAATGTTCCCACGGCGATCAAAGTCATCCTCGAAGTCCAGCAACACCTCGGCGAAGGTCGCGTGCGGTGCGTTGCCATGGAACCAACCGATGGCATGGTGCGAGGCATGAAGGCGATCGACCAGGGCGGCCCCATCTCTGTCCCCGTCGGCCGCGGCACTCTGGGCCGAGTGATGAATGTGATCGGCGAACCTGTGGACCAACTCGGCCCGGTCGATTACAAAGAGCGGCTTCCGATTCACCGTCCCGCGCCCGCATTTGACGAGCAGGCCACGACCGCCGAGATGTTCGAGACGGGCGTGAAGGTCATCGACCTCATCCAGCCATTCTTGAAAGGCGGCAAAATTGGATTGTTCGGTGGCGCCGGTGTCGGCAAGACCGTCGTCATCATGGAACTGATCAACAACGTCGCCAAGCAGCACGGTGGATACTCCGTGTTCGCAGGCGTGGGTGAGCGGACCCGCGAAGGCAACGATCTCTGGCTCGAAATGACCGAGTCGGGCGTGATCAAGCCCGGCAAGCCCGCCGAGTCGAAGGCCGCCCTGATCTACGGTCAGATGACCGAGCCCCCCGGTGCGCGTCTCCGCGTTGCGCTGACCGGGCTCACCGTCGCCGAATTCTTTCGTGATGCCGAAGGCGCTGATACGCTGCTGTTCATCGACAATATCTTCCGCTTCACGCAGGCCGGTTCGGAAGTCTCCGCCCTGCTGGGCCGCATGCCCAGCGCCGTGGGATACCAACCCAACCTGGCCACAGAAATGGGTGAACTGCAGGAACGCATCACGTCCACGAAGAAGGGCTCGGTCACTTCTGTGCAGGCGATTTACGTGCCCGCCGATGACCTCACCGATCCCGCACCGGCAACCACGTTCGCGCACCTTGATGCGACGACCGTGCTCTCGCGTGCGTTGACCGAGATTGGAATTTATCCGGCGGTCGATCCTCTGGCTTCAACGTCGCGCATTCTTGATCCGCGGATCGTCGGTCAGGAACACTACGATGTCGCACAGTCGGTCAAGAAAACGCTGCAGACTTACAAAGATCTGCAGGACATCATCGCAATTCTGGGTATCGACGAATTGAGCGAAGATCAGAAGCTGACGGTCGCCCGCGCCCGCAAGATTCAGCGATTCCTGTCGCAGCCCTTCCACGTAGCCGAGCAGTTCACCGGCGCGCAGGGCCGCTATGTGAAAATCGCCGATACCGTGAAGGGCTTCAAAGCAATCGTCGAAGGCAAGTACGACGATGTTCCCGAGCAGGCCTTCTACATGAAAGGTCCGATCGAGGAAGTCGAACAAGCCGCGGAGAAGATGAAGGCAGCAGCGTAAAACCCGTCGTTGGTCGCTGGTCGTTGGTCGTTCGCAAAATACCGCTGCGGCCGCGAACCGGGCATGGACCAGCGACTAACGACCAATGGCCGATGTTTTCCAACTCGAAATTGTCACGCCGGAAAAGAAAGTAGTCGAAACGGCGGCCGAGGAAGTCCAGATCCCCGGCAAAAACGGCTATCTGGGCATTCTTCCGGGACACGCGCCGCTGATTACCGAGCTTTCCGTAGGCGAGATCACATATCGCGAGAACTCCACCGAGTGCAAGCTTGCCGTCGCCTGGGGGTTCGCCGAAGTTCTTCCCAACAAAGTCACCATTCTCGCCGAAACCGCCGAGCGGCCGTCCGAAATCGATGTAGAACGTGCCCGCAAAGCCAAGGAACGCGCCGAGCAGCGCCTGACCAGCGGTGACACTTCTGTCGATGTAGAGCGAGCCCTCGAGGCCCTTCACCGCGCCGAAACCCGCCTGGAAGTCGCCTCCGGTAAATAAACCCGCAGCATTCGTCGAGAGACGTAGCTTGCTACGTCTCTGCCGGGAACGCCGAAACAACTCGGTTGGTCTAAGCACCCACGGAAAGCACTGCTATAGAATTGTGCGTTTGTTCAAAGGAGACGGCCATGAAGCTCTGCTCCGCCATACTCTCCGTCGCGCTGATTTCTTTCCCGGCTCTAGCCCAAGATCAGAAAGCATCTGCCCCTCCACCCCAAAGTCCCCCGTCCGCGCTAATCACGCCCGAAGTGCACTCCGACAACAGCGTGACCTTTCGGTTCCGGGCTCCGAATGCACAGGAGGTGAAAGTTGCTCGCGAAGGAATCCCCGATCCATTGCTCATGCATAAGGACGAGAATGGCGTCTGGACCGTGAACTCTCCCTCCTGGCCTCCGGACTACTACGGATACTCGGTGATCGTCGATGGGCAGCGCTTCATTGATCCCTACAATCCGCTGCTGAAGCCCAACCTGCTCTCAACGGAGAACATGGTGCTTGTGCCGGGCCCGCCCTCATTGCCCTGGGAATTGAATGATGTGCCGCATGGCGAAGTGCATCATCACTTCTATCGGTCAGCCGTGGCCAATGATGACCGCGACTTCTATGTCTACACACCTCCCGCTTATGAGGCCGCCTCAAAGAAGACGTATCCGGTTCTCTATCTCCTCCATGGTTATAGTGACGACGCCAGTGGATGGACCGCGGTCGGCCGCGCCAACATCATCCTCGACAATCTGATTGCGCAAGGGAAAGCCAAGCCGATGATCGTTGTGATGCCCCTTGGCTACGGCACCATGGAGATGATTCGCGTGGGCTGGGGAGGCATCTTCAACCACCCAGAGGTCCGCGAGCAGAATCTGACGAAATTCCGCGAAGCGCTCCTCACCGAGGTGATGCCGAAAGTTGAGAGCGAGTATCGCATGGCCAAAGACCGTGACTCACGCGCGGTTGCCGGGCTGTCGATGGGCGGAGCAGAGTCGCTGCTGACCGGGCTCAACAATATTGATAAATTCGCATGGGTCGGCGGGTTCAGCGCCGGAGGTCTGCCGGAACCATTCGAAAAAGACTTCCCCGGACTGGATTCCGCGGCCAATCAAAAATTACATCTGTTGTGGATCGCGTGTGGCACGGAAGATCGGCTGATCACAGCCAATCGCAACCTGCGCGAGTGGTTGAAGAACAAAGGCATCCAACACACCGATACCGAGACGCCCGGCATGCACACGTGGATGGTGTGGCGCAGAAATCTATCGGAGTTCGCCAGTCTACTATTTCGCTAAATGGAAAAACCCACCCTTGCTCAAGGATCTGAATCGGGTGGGTGGTTTCAGAGTGCAACCGCGCTCGTACTACGGTCGCGTCAGGAAGATCGGCAGCCCGAGTTTGCGGGTATACGTCGGGCGATAGCGCTCGGTGTTATACATCGACGCGATATCCACCTTTCGTGGCCCCAGCTTCGGATCAGGAATCGACACCATCGCATAGCGCCCTTCGTTGATCGCAGTCATCAGTCCGGACTTGCCTTCTTCCAGCGCATCCATCGCCATGCCCGCAAAGGTGAAACCCACCATGCGATCGACGAAGTCAGGACTACCCGAACGCAAATCGTAAGTCAGGTCGCTGACCACGGTCTCTTCACCGGTTGCACGCTTGATCTCGTCGCTCAGGTCCTCGGCCACACTCATCTTTTTGCGATGCCCGAATGCGTCGGCCTCGCCATATTCCTTCACCGTGTAGCCCTGCCATTCGGCACCTTCCGAAAGGATGGCCAGCGAATAGTTGCTCGGATTGTTTCGCTTGTCCTGAATGAGCAACTCGATCAGATGCTTGAGATCGACCTTATATTCGGGAATGCAACAGCGCACGGCGGTCACGTACGCCGTATACAAAGCGGTATAACCCGCGTCGCGGCCGAACACCCGGAAAATACCGATCCGCTCGTGCGATCCCACCGTGGTACGCTGACGATCGATCGCGTCCATGGCGCGGGTAATCGCGGTCGAGAATCCAATGCAGTACTCGGTGTGGCGGACATCGTTGTCCATCGTCTTCGGCACCGCGAGTACTTTCATCCCCTTGCGATCGAGCTCCGCGGCATAGCTCAGCGTGTCATCGCCGCCAATCGCGATCAGGTAGTCGAGTCCGAGCGTTTCGATATTCTTCAATACCGCCGGAGTCACATCGTAGACCATGCTGGTTACGCCCTTCTTGGTCGATTCATTGGCTTCGAACTTCTGGCCTTGCAAGGCGGGAGGCAGCTTTTTCATCTTCGAGGGATTCGTACGCGAGCTGTGCAGAAAAGTTCCGCCGGTGCGATCGATCGCACGCGTGTTCTCGCGATTGAGTGGAAGGATGTACCGCGCCTTGCTAGCCGCATCGTTCCAATTGAGGTGGGTGAGACCCTCCCACCCTCGCCGGATTCCCACGACCTCGCATCCGATTTCGGCTCCGCGGTAAACCACCGATTTGATGACGGAGTTCAATCCCGGGACGTCACCGCCTCCGGTGAGTATGCCTACACGCCGATTTGCCATATATGGATCACCTTTATGTATGAGGAAGTAATTGCCGGACGATTTCAGAAGCAGACACCACCTTCTGACCCTCGCCCTCAACCCGATCAGGAACTTGCTATTCTATCGGGTGCAGGCCCGTGCTCCAAACAGGAAGGATTGTTACTTTGGAGCGCGATAAGCGGAACTATGAGCCGGAGTTCTCCTTCGCAATCGAAGGATCCCTAGTCTAACCCCAGCGGCCGCCGCGGAAACTCCTTGGAGCGCTCGGAGCGACAATTGCGCCTGACCAGCCGTCGAAATGCTCTAGCCCCTGATGGCCGACCGTATCTTCGGCGTACCCGAGACAGCTGCCTTGACAACATCATCCCTCACAATCAAATCAAGCACTCTGCGAGTCATTTCTTCATCCGTATCGGGCGCTCTGCGGATCTCCACCGGATACCGCACCAGCAACTCGAGTCCGTCATCGGCAAACTGCACTCGCGATTCGGGGCGCGGCAGGTCCACCACGATATCGACACGGCGCTCGATCGCGGCATGCTGCTGTTCGATTTCGGAGCGATATTTCCCGTAGACCTGCTCGACCGAGGCCATCAGCTTTTCTTGCACCGCCCTGTAGTTCCCGTTGGGCGCGATCTTGACGACCACTTCATGCCATGTGTACTCGGTGCCCGGAATCTGCCGGAACAGCGGGCTGCCGGTCTGAAACAGCACCGAATTCGAGAATGCCACGATCCGTCCGGTGGGATAGAAATCCAGCCCCGTGCCCGCCAGTTCCATGACATACATTCGCACCAGTCCGACATCCACAACATCTCCAGTAACCCCGGCAACGCTGATGCGGTCTCCGACCCGAATTCCGTAACGCCCAATAATGAAGAAATACGCGGCGATCGACAGCAGCACAGCCTGGAGGCCGACGGCGATGCCGGCCGTGATGAACCCGGCAAACGTCGCCAGCGAACTAAACTGGCTGACAAATCCGAAAGTCAGAACCGCGCATACAAGAAATCCGATCATGACCCGCCGCAGCACCAGGAATTGCCGTCTCCGCCGTGGATCGCTGACGTATCGGAACGTGACCCGGCGCCACACTTCAGAAAGGATCAGCACTGCAGCCAATGCCAGCAGGACCCCCAGGACTCGCAACACGACGGATCGGAGGACGTATTTCGACTCGCGGGCAATCGAGTCGCGCCATTGCTCCAGATTCGTCTTCGCATTGTTCAGTACGATGACTTCCTGGCTCAAGGGCAGAATCGCATTCGTCAGCTGTTTAAATCTGCTGTTGATCGCCGCCAGTTCTTGCCGCTGTTCCTGCAATTGCGGATCAGCGCTGGTGTTCTGCCCGGCCATTTGCTGGCTTTGTTGAATGGATGCGCGCAGCGCATCGCGAAGTGGCGTGCGCAGGTGCTCAGCAGCATTCCGTGTGTAGTCGGTCTCCTTGATGTTCTCGCTAATCTGGCGCACTGCGCTCATGTAGTCGTAGAGCGTCATCGCGCTGCCGATCAATCCTCCCGAGTTTGCCAGGCTCGGTTTGGAGGAAGATTTCGCTGCCTCGATTTTGTTCTGCGTCCCCGCAGCCCCGGTTGGATTTTGTTGTCCAAGCACCTCGGGGACCGACTGCGCCAGACGCTTGATGTCGTCCCCCAACCCGCTACCCTCCCCATTGTTTTCCACGAACACCGCCATCTTTTGAATGGCGTCGAGAATTGATTTCTGCAGATCCAGTTCGCCATGGAGCGCGTCCCGCTGCGAAATCAAGGTCCCACGCTTTGAGGCGGGAGTCCTGGGGATCTTTCGATTGATGCCGTCGATCTGTGACTGTAGTTGTTCGATTTGCGAGTTGGTTCTCGCGCGCAGTTGCTCCAGTTGCTGCTGTTGGGGCGAGCCTTGGTTGGATGCTCCACCGCTTTGGTCGGCGATCACCGCGCTTTCCGCCTTGGCCGACTGAAAGGCGAGTTGCACGGCCTGGGCGCCAAGAGCCTTCGCGTTGTCCTCGTAGATCGCATCGCTGGGCAGTCCGACATCGTGGATCCCGGTCGTGGTGCGCCGATACCAATCGATTACCCGATTGAGATGGTGCAGCACCGTGTTGCTATCGATCTGCAACGGCGGCAGGTGATCGCCCGCCGGGAGAGTAGATTGAGCAGGACTCTGTGCCTGAGGAGAATCCTTCGTCTGCTGGGCGTCGGAGCCCGTGGAAACACCCGTTAAAATGCAAAGAGAAACAACCGTCAAGCAGCGTGCGGTTCCGCGAATAAAGTCGTTCCATTTCATGCCTGTTCTTGGACGCAGTTTTGCACCAGAACGAAGCCGACTTTTTCTCGAAAGCACGGAGCGTGACTCACTTCTGGGTGGAATGCGCCAGAGTGAGGACTTTCGACAGTTCTGGTTCGAAGCGCGGCTGGATTGCCTTTCAAAGCAGACCAGAACAGGAGGGGGGAGAAGGCGTATCTCGCCGAGGCGCTTCTATTTTTCCTCAACCACGATCAGATCCCAGGGATTCACCGTAATCTTCTGCGACGGCCCAACCGCCGTTTGTGTGAGCAGTTCGGTCCCTGCACCATGCGGATATCCAAACGTCTGTTCCTGCCCGGAATAATTCAGGTAGTAATGAATTTTCCTGCCATTGCCATTGACCCCATGCTTCGTCCGCACAGTCGGAGGCAATTTCTGATCCGGCCCGGTCATCCCCGCCCGCTCGAAGACATCCAGCAGCACCTTCGTCTGCAGCGCATCGCTGAGAACCGTGCCCTCGTACGTCAGGCTCCCTTGGCCAAAGGCATGTCGCGTGATCGCCGGATATTTTCCAAAAAACGGGTGATCGTAATACGCAAGCGCCTCCGCCGAATCGAGCGTAATCATCTCCGCCCAATCGGAAACCTTGTTCTCGTCTCCCACATGGAACGGATCGCCCTTCAAAGCCAACGGCTGCCGCAGGCTGGAAAACTCCTGATAATGAAACCCCGCTGCCTCGCGCAGGGGCCCGGGCATGGTGGTCCAACGCACGGTGTCGTATTCGTTGGTGAATCCGCTCTTAAACGCCATCACCAGATGGCCGCCACTCCGCACATATTCGACAAGTTTGTTTAATAGCCCATCACTCGCGACGTACAAAGGCGGCACAACGATCACCTTGTAATCCGCAAAGTTCCCGCTCTGCGGAAACACAAAATCCACTCCGACATTGCTCTTGTACATTACGTGATACATCTGCCGGAGCAGCGACCGGTAGTTGTCGTGATCGCTGAACTTCATGAACTCGATGCCCCAATATGAATCCGGGCTGTAGAGAATGGCCACCTGATTCGCACATTTCAGGTTCGCAATCTCCGGCCCAATGCGCCGCAGTTCGTGCGCCGTCTTGCTCATTTCCTGATAAGGCCGCCCCGGTTCGAGATCGTGTCCGAGAATTCCTTTCCAATACGTCTCCTGGCCATAATGAATCGAATGCCAATGCCAGTACTCGACCATGTTCGCGCCCGAAGAAATATGGGTGTAGACGTCAAGCCGCAACTGCCCATCGTAGGGCGGGAACTGACTCTTCGAGTCCCATCCGATCGTGTCGGCATTGGTTTCCGTCACCAGATAGTTGGTGTGCTTGAGCGCCCGCCCATAATCCCCCTGGTAGGAAGAATCTTCGCCGTCGTACTCATCCTGCGGGGCGTGGTGATAGGGATTCACGGCCACAATGTCGAGGCTCCTCGAGATGTCATACTCGTTCACCTCAGGCCGTGGCGGCCCGGCGAAATCCTGGGTCACAAACTGATCCGGCCGCTTGTACTGATTCACGATCGACGACTGCCACGCCAGAAAGTCCGTAGTAATCCACTCCGCATAGCGCTGCCATTCGAGCTTCCATCCCGGATTAAGAATCCCGCTTTGCGGAGGAATCTCAGTCCAGTCATTCAGCCGCTGTCCCCAGTAATTCAGTCCCCACACTTTGTTGAGTTCATCGACACTCTTGAATTTATGTTGCAGATATTCAACGAACCCATCCTGGATGTCTTGGTTTGCCGCCCCTCCGGGTGGGGTCTCGTTGTCGATCTGCCATCCGATCACCGCCGGATTGTCCTTATAGTGTTCGGCAAGCTTACGGATGATCCGTTCGCAGTAAAACCGGTACGTCGGATTCAGCAGATCCGCATTCTGCCGCATCCCGTACGTGATGGTCCGGCCATCCAGCCGCGTCACCACGATCTCGGGATGCTTCTTGTACATCCACGCCGGAATCGAATAGGTGGGCGTCCCCATGATGACCTTGATCCCCGCCTTGTGCATCTGCTCGACGACGCGATCCATCCACGCATACTCAAATCGCCCATCCTCCGGCTCCCACAATCCCCAACTCGACTCGCCCAAACGGACGACGCTAATGCCGGCCTGCTTCATCAACTCCACATCTTTGTCGAGCCGCTCATACGGCATGTATTCGGGATAGTACGCTGCGCCGTACAGAACGGTCTCCATCTTGTCAGGATGGAACGCCGCCTGACCGATTGTCTGGACAGCAGTGAGCAGAGCGGATGCGCTTGCGAGCAGAAAGATCTGGTGTCGGGTCATCTCTCGTAGTAGGGAAGGAAAGGCTATTCTTTTTCATCTTCGGGCCCGAGTCAAATTGAGAGAAGCGGTTTGACTTCTCCTTCGCCGTTCAGCGGCTTTTTCCTCACCCCGCCGTAGTCCCGTTGCTGCACATTGCAGGCACGTTACTTTCGACTCCAGCAGTGGGCGGAGAGGCCTTGAAGCCGCCTATTTTCTAGCGGCGACGGGTAACCTACCCGTTCGTGCCATCTCTGGCACCGGAGAGCCATTTACCGTTCAGGCCGCCCAGAATAGAGTGGTTCTCGAGCAGCACTTGGGGGAGGGCTGATCAACAGACGTCCCGGACTCAAATCGAGTCTTGGGGCGTTTTGTTTTGCGCACGAGAATTTCACCCCGTCGGCAAGACTCAGGGGTGCCCCGCCCTTGTCCGTCGAGGTTGGCCGGGCAGGGCGGGGTCTTTGGCTTCCCCGAGTCATTCCAACCGTTTCCCCTCTGGTGCCAGGTCTTAGCACGGACGAGCCATTTACGATACCCAGCGTCCCGCCTACAGTAGTCCTCGAGCAGCACTTGGGGGAGGGCTGATCAACAGACGTCCCGGGACTCAAACTGAGTCCGGGGCGTTTTGTTTTGCGCGCGAAAAGTTCGTGAGTCAGGGACATAACTGAAATGGAGTGCCCCACTTCTCGCCGATGTTGCGAGAAATGGGAAATCACATTCGTAGTCAGAAATCCGCTCTCCATCTCGCGTCGGTTTCCACATACCTACACCGCTGGTGCCAGCCCCTGGCACGGAGGAGCCATTTACGGTCCAGGTCGCTCACACTAGAGTAGTCCTTGAGCAGCACTTGGGGGAGGGCTGATCAACAGACGTCCCGGGACTCAAACCGAGTCCGGGGCGTTTTGTTTTGCACACAAAACTGACACCCGCAACTTCCACTTGCTACTTTCTGAACCTCCGCTTCCTTAACCATCCGCCTGCTATCGCTCTGTTTCTTGAAAATGATAGGCTTGGAAACACTGCTATGTCCGAGGAGCCTTCCATGCCCACTCTGCCACGCCGCAGATTTCTAACCGGGATGGCCGCCATGACCGTAGCTACCGCAGCGTCTCCGTTCGCCTCCTCCCAATCGACATCCCCCTTTCGCGTTTCCGTCATCAATGATGAGATTTCCCAGAATTTTGCTCACGCCTGTGAGGTCGCCGCGCACGATTTCGGCATGCATTGGATCGAGCTTCGCAGCATGTGGGACAAGAACATAGTCGCCCTCGACGAAAAAGAAATCGCTGAGACCCGCCGCCTGCTCGACAAATATGAACTGAAGGTCACCGACATTGCCAGTCCGCTTTTCAAAGTCGATTGGCCGGGTGCACCCAAATCGACGTACAGCGAAGCCAAGAGCTTCAACGCCGACTACAACATGAGCCAGCAGGATGAGGTCCTGGAGCGCGCCATCGCCCTTGCCAAAACATTCAAGACGGATCGCGTCCGCTGCTTTGATTTCTGGCGTCTGGAGGATCAGGCACCTTATCGAGAAGCCATGAACGAAAAACTCCGCGAAGCCGCCGCCAAGGTCGCCAAACAGGGGATGATCCTCGTTCTAGAAAACGAGCCCGCGTGCAACACCGCTACCGCCCAGGAAGCGGTGAAGGTCTTGAGCGCGCTGCAGGAGCGTTCGTTCATGCTCAACTGGGACCCGGGCAACGCCGGAGCCAGCGGCGAGATCGCCTACCCTGACGGATATAATCTGTTGCCCAAGGATCGGATCGGCCACTGCCACTGCAAAGATGTCATCAAAAAGGGCGCGAAGTTCGATTGGGCTCCCATGGGCGGGGGCATCATCGATTGGGCTGGCCAATTCAAAGCCCTGAAGCGCGACGGTTACCGCTTCGCCGTAAGCCTGGAAACCCATTGGCACGGCGCAGGCACACCGGAACAATCCTCGCGCAAAAGCTGGGCGGGAATGAAAAAGCAATTGCAGGAAGCCGAAGCTCTGTAAGTGGTCAGTGGTCAGGACCAGTGGCCAGGAAGGCTTGAACCCGGCGCGCTACTGACCACTGACCACCAGCCACTGATCACCATCTCCGGAGGAACCAATGCTCCACTCAACCCGCCGCACTTTCCTGAAACAAGCAGCCATCGGCGCCGCCGTACTCGCTTATCCATCGTCGAAAGTTCTCGGCGCGAATGACCGCATCCGGGTCGGCATGATCGGTGTCGGCGATCGCGGCAACGATCTCCTGGACCAAATTGTTAAGGTTCCAAATGTAGATCTCGTAGCCATGGCGGACATCTACAGCCGCCGCCGCGACCAGGCCAAGAGCAAGGTTCCGAACATCCAGACCCTCGACGACTACCGCCGCCTGCTCGACATGAAAGACATGGATGGTGTGATCGTGGCCAGTCCGCTCCACATTCACGCCCGCCATTTCCTCGACACCCTCGCGGCCGGAAAAGATCTCTACGCCGAGAAGACCATGACTTGGTCCATCCCCGAGGCTGAAAAATGTCTCAACGCCGCGAAGTCTTCCGATCGCGTCGTGCAAATCGGACTGCAGCATGAAAGCTCCGGTGCACTGGTCGACACGAAACAGTTGATCAAGGACGGTGCCGTCGGCAAGGTCACGCACGTCGAATCCTGGATGAGCCGCAACACGCCGCACGGCAAGGGTCAGTGGGTGCGCCCCGTTCCCTCCGATTGCACGCCGCAAAACGTTGACTGGAACGCGTTCCTGAACGGACGCCCCGACCGACCTTTTGATGGCTTCAGGCTGATCAACTGGCGCCTCTTCTGGGAATTCTCCGGCGGAAACTGCGCCGAAAACATGGTGCACCAGATCGCATGGATCATGTCCGCGCTAGATCTGCCGCTCCCATCGGCCGCTTACATGTCCGGCGGCGTCTTCTCCGAGAAAGACGGACGCGAAGTTCCCGACACCATCGCGGTCACGCTCGATTACCCAAAAGACATCGTCGTCACCTGGCAATCGACATTCAGCAACCGCCACTACGAACTAGGCGATCGCATCCTCGGGAGCGACGGCACCATCGAACATCACCTCGAACAGCCCATCCAGTACTGGCCCGAGAAGACGAATCGCCCCACTGGCGAAGCCATGCAGGGAAAAACTCCGAATCAAAACCATATGCAGAACTGGATCGACTGTATCCGCGCGCGCCGTACTCCGAATGCCCCGGTCGATCTGGGATACGCGTCGGCCATCGCTGTCCATATGGCCAACCTCTCCTACAAGAAGAAGCAGCGCATCACCTTGGAAGAAGCAAAAGCCTACGTGCCGGAGTACTAACGGAATTCAGCGAGAAAACGAATCGCCAACGGGCCCACAGCCGTGCAAGCAGCTTGCCCGACGACAGGCTGGAGTGTTCTTGCTGGACCCGAAGATGGCTCCCTGTATCATGAACCGCGATGCCCTCTACCGCCGCGCATCGGAGACTCGTGTTCCTGCTAGGTCTAGCGACTTTCCTCTCTTTCCTTTATTTCTACGAAGGCGGTGGATGGAATCAGAACTCGCGCTTCGACCTTGTCCGTTCAATTACCGAGCGACACACTCTGCAGATCGATGCCTACCACGAAAATACGCAAGACAAAGCGCATTTCCGCGGACACTACTACTCCGACAAAGCTCCGGGATTGGTCTTCTTGGCCCTACCTTTCGCAGAGGCTGCGCGGGCCACCATGCGAGTCGTCGGATTGAATCCGGAATCGCCTCGGGGCGAATACGTTGTTTCCTACATCATGACTGCTGCCGCTGTAGCCTTGCCCACGGCATTCGCCGCGATATGCCTGTTCTATCTCGCGCTGCGGTTCGGGTCCGATGTGACGGGGGCATCGTTGGCATCCGCTGTCTTCTCCATCGGAACGCCTATGCTCGCGTATGCGACTCTGTTCTGGGCGCATGCCCTTGTCGCATCCTGTGTGCTATTTGCTTATACCGCGGCTCTCAAACTTCGTGAGGCGCAACACGAATTCTGGTGGGCTGTTGCCGTCGGCGTCACTGCAGGATGGGCCAGCGTTACCGAATACCCCGCAGCTCCCGCGTCGGCGCTGCTCGCCTGTTTCGCGTTATCCAATATCTGGTCGCGAGGGCCCCGCGATCGCTGGACTGTGGGGGCCGGCATCGCCATCGGCACGATCCCCTGCGCCATCATTCTCTTCTCCTATCTCTATGCAGCCTTTGGCGGATTTCGTCCGAGCTACACCTACTACGATCCGAATTCCTTCTCTTTTATGCAGCAGCAGGGATACTTGGGTCTTACGTATCCCCATCCCGACCGGATCCTGAAACTCCTATTTGGATGCTCCCGCGGCCTCTTTTTCGCATCACCAGTACTGCTGGCCGGCGTTCCCGGACTGTGGTGGTGGGCAAAGCGATTCCGCGGACCGGCTTTGGTCGCTGCCGTCATCGCCATCTACTATTTCCTGTTCAACGCCTCGTTCTACTGGTGGAAAGCCGGTCTTAGCTTCGGTCCACGCTATGCCGCCCCCGCGATCCCGATGCTGTGTCTCGGTCTGGCGACTGCCTGGACGCGCGCCTCTGCGCGGTGGCGTCGCATCCTGATGGTCCTCGCTTGCTGCAGCATTTTCACCACTCTGATGGTAGTCTCCACCTCGTCGCAGCTGGCCATGCAAGATACTTGCCCGATCGTCCACTCATCCTGGCCGCAATTCTGGGCCGGGCATCTCGCCACCAATCGCGAGTCCATGCTGCTGCCATCCGAAGCCGCTGGAGGATACGCCGCATTCAATCTAGGACAACGGATCGGCCTCCACGGCCTGTTCAGCCTTATCCCGCTCTTGTTGATCTGGGCAGTCGTAGCCCAAATCTGCCGCCCAGTTCAAAATCAGACCACGTAGGGACAGTCGTTTCGGCTGTCCAGCCCCGAAGGGGCGAAACAGCTTTACGGACGATCCCGCACGCATCCCTCACGGTCTCCCCACATCCAATCCGATGTAAGATAAATATTCCGCTCCGAAGTGCTGAAACTTCATAGAGTGAGGAACGTATGCCCCACATGGTCCATTGCGTAAAACTCAACAAAGACCTCCCCGGCCTAGACGAGCCCCCGTTCGACAACGAACTCGGCCAGAAGGTCTATGAGAACGTCTCCCAGCAAGCCTGGCAAATGTGGATGGAGCATTGCAAAATGCTGCTCAACGAATACCGCCTGAACCCCGCCCGCCGCGAAGACCAGGAAGTCATCGTCAAACAGTTGGACCTGTTCTTCTTCGGCGAAGGCTCCGCCAGGCCCAGAGAGTACGTCCCGCCCAAAGAGTAGTCCCGCCGCACAAACCGAATGACTGGGTGCCCCGATTCGCGCCGGGGTTGCCAGAAGTGGGGATTTCAGCAAAGGGAACCGCAGCTTCTCTGCAAGTTCATATCGCGTCTCCGTTCTCACTCCGAATAGGAGGCAAGTTGCATGAGATCCAAAGGCTTCTCCTTGCTGGAGTTGATGATCGTCGTCGCGATTATGATGGTCATCGCCGCCATCGCGATCCCGTGTCTCACGACATCAAAGATCAGCGCGAACGAGGCTTCAGCGGTAGCTTCCATTCGAGCCATCAATACGGCGGAAATTTCGTATGCCGCGACTTACGGTGGATATGCAACATCCTTGGCCAATCTCGGCGGCCCCGAACCCTGCACCAGGTCCGCCGTGACGGCATGCTTACTTGATCAAAATCTGGCGGGTGGCGTGAAGTCCGGCTACCGTTTCATCGCAATTGGTGGAAGTTCTTCCGCCGGCCAGAACACAAGTTATGTCGCCGGCGCCGCGCCGGAAGTCTTCGACCGCACCGGACACCGCCTGTTCTGCTCAACCGACAAAAACGTGATCCGCACCGATCTCAACACTGGCGCCAGCACCGTTCCGCCCGGTCCCGAACAGTGCGCCACTTTCATGGCAATGCAGTAGCGGAAAGCATCAGACGGGAGCGGTGAAAATGGCTTTGCGTGCCCCATGTCTTGCCCGCCGCCAAATGACCAACCGGCAGATTGAAATGGCGCCGGGCGCCTATTGCTTTTGTCTTTCGACTCGCGACTCGGAACCAAGGACGGTTTTGCTAATATTGCAGCAATGAACAGACGGTTCCTGCTGTTTGTCCCTGTCGCGTGTTCTCTTCTCCTGCTCGCCGCCGATCAACCCAAAATTCCTGCCATGCCCGCTGCGGTGACTAGTAATGCAGTCGCCTCACTGAGGGGCGGCATCGAGGTGTACTCGATGATGGGTCTGGGCACAAAGAAGACGTGGGATGACGTCAGCAACAAGATGTATGAGCTTTCCATGCGCTCGGGCCGATGGATTGAAGGCCGTCCTGTGCCGGGAGTAGCCGGACGCTTGGGAGCCTCGGCCATCGGGGTGAAGGGACAGATTTATCTTTTTGGCGGATACACGATTGACGGGCAAGAAAACGAGTCCGTGCTGGGGGACGTGAATTCGTATATTCCGCAGGACCATCGCTGGTATCGCGCCGAAGATATCCCTGTGCCGGTTGACAACGCTGTCATCGGCATGACGCATGATCGCTTTGTGTATCTGGTCGGCGGAAGGTCGCGAAGCGGCCCGGTGAACAAAGTGCAGGTTTATGACGTGGAGAAGAACACGTGGACCCAGGCCACGCCATTTCCGGGAGCACCTGTGTTCGGACACGCCGGCGCCGTTGCCGACGATATCATCGTATATGTGGACGGGGCGAAGAGGGACAGCGCGGCCGTCAAGTACGTGGCGTCCGATGAATGCTGGATGGGGAAGATCGATCATAAGGATCCCAACAAGATTGAATGGAGCAAGTTGAAGGGGCATCCAGGTCCAGGGCGTTTTGGAATTGTTGCCGGGGCAGGAGAGCACGATCATCGATTCCTGTTTTCCGGTGGGACCACAGCCCCGCACAACTACAAAGGCCTGGATAGCGAAGGGAAGCCGGCGGAGTTGTCGCCGGTCACGTTTGCATTTGACCTGCATGGAAACCGCTGGGAAACAGTCACGGACGACACTTACGATGTGCGCGCGGATTCGCGGGGAATCTTGTTCACCCCCATCGGGCCGCTGATCCTGGGCGGGACGTTGAAGAATTCGGCCGTCTCGGCCCGAGTGTTAGCCTTACCTAAAAAGTAGCGGACGATGAGCCATTCGAGGGCGATCGGGCAATGTTTGAGCGTTTTCTAATCGCCCTGAAAATCCAAGCGCGCATACCTTCGTGATCTTTTCGCTTGTGGGCAGGCGGCGCGAGGATAACTTTCAGAGAGTAAACATCACTCATACCTCTGAGGAAGCGGCGAATGGACCAGCGACCCTTCGCCGCTTTTTTACTTGGAACGGCACTTGAACCTGCGGTAGAATTCTTTTTCAGCTTTCGTTCCCCAGGGGTTGTGTTACTTCCAAAATCCGCGCTGAGGAATACGATGTCCGTCCCTCGTTAATTCGCTCCCCTGCCTGCCCGTTGATCGGGCTCCCCGCTTATTCCTGACCGTTTGCGCTCCCTGTCCGTTCGTGGAGGCGTTTGCAGAAAGTTCAAGGTTATCTATGAATACGCTGGCTACAGCGATAGAGCCTCGTCGCTCATTGTGGTCGTCATTGCTGGAGGCAGTTCGCGGTTCCCATCAGGACTACACCGAAGGCGGCTTAAATCGGGCCATTCTACTGCTCGCCGTCCCCATGGTTTTGGAGATGGTGCTGGAATCTCTGTTTGCCGTTGTGGACGTCGCCTTTGTGGGCAGACTGGGAGCCGACGCGGTTGCGACCGTGGGGCTGACAGAGTCGATGCTAAGCCTGGTGTTTTCGGTCGGCATCGGGCTGAGCTTATCGACTACGGCGATGGTGGCGCGCCGGATCGGCGAGAAGGATCGGGAAGGCGCTGCCGACGCCGCCGTTCAGGCCATCTTTCTGGGACTGATCATCTCGGTTGCGATTGGGCTGCCCTGTCTACTGTTTGCCCCGAATTTGCTTCGCCTGATGGGAGCGACTCCGCAGATCGTGGCCGTGGGCAGCGGGTACACGCGCATTTGCCTGGGTGGCAGTGGCGCGGTGCTGCTGCTGTTTTTGAACAACGCGATCTTCCGCGGAGCCGGGGATGCTGCCATCGCGATGCGGCTGCTGTGGGTGTCAAACATCATCAACCTGATTCTCGATCCCTGCCTGATTTTTGGGTTGGGCCCGTTTCCGCGGCTCGGCGTGACCGGCGCTGCTTTGGCCACGTTCACGGGTCGCAGCATCGGCGTGCTGTATCAGTTCTACCGGCTCTTCAAAGGGACGGAGCGCATTCGTGTGCTCGGGCGCCAGATTCGCGTGCACGTCGAAGTGCTCTGGAGATTACTGCGAGTGTCGTTCACGGGCATCCTGCAGTTTGCAATTGCGCACACGAGCTGGATCGGCCTGGTGCGCATTGTGAGCACATTCGGTGCGGCAGCTCTGGCCGGGTACACGATCGCGATTCGAATTGTGATTTTCGTAATCCTGCCATCATGGGGCATGAGCAACGCGGCCGCGACGCTGGTCGGACAAAATCTTGGGGCCGGAAAGCCGGATCGCGCCGAAGCGGCAGTATGGCGCACTGGCCTGTACAACATGTTGTTCCTGGGCTCCGTGGGCATATTCTTTGTGGTCTTTGCCGAGCCGGTGGTGCGTTTGTTCATCAGCGATCCTGAGGTTGTGCCACTCGGGGCGGCATGCCTGCGGATCGTGAGCTACGGCAATCTCGGATATGCCTACTTCATGGTCATGATGCAGGCATTCAACGGAGCCGGAGATACGATCACTCCCACGGTCGTGAACTTCTTCGGATTCTGGCTCCTTGAGATTCCACTCGCTTATGTGCTCGCGAAGCCCTTCGGCATGAAGTCGAATGGAGTCTTCTTTTCGATTGCCATCGCAGAGTCAGCCATGGCGGCGGCGAGTGCGATCCTGTTCAAGCAAGGGAAGTGGAAGCGAAAGAAGATCTGAGCAGGCGTAACCCGTAACCATGAAAGTCAAAAGCCCCACCCTGTCGCATAGAGCGCGCCAAGGGCGGGGCACCATCGATTGGAATCTTATGGCTAGCGCGCTCTTGCCAGGACTAGCGTCACGTCGTCGGGTTGTTCCTTGTCGCCGATCCAGGTGTCTACCGCCGCAGTCACAATCTGGCTGATCTGGGGCAAATCGAGATGCCGGTTTTCACGCACGATATCGATCAGGCGCTCCTCGCCAAATTCGCCGAATTCGTTTTCCGGTTCCGTGACGCCATCGCTGTACGCCAGGAACACCTCTCCCGGACGCATCTGCACCGAGTCTTCTTCGTAGGTCATTCCGTCGAAGAGTCCGATTACAGTGCCTCCAGCTTCCAGCCTGCGAATGGCACCATCTTTCCCGATCAAAATCGGCGGCAGATGGCCCCCGTTGCTGTAAGTGAGGGTGTTCGAGCGGCCATCGTAAACGGCCAGAAACAAGGTGGCATACTTCGCCGCCGGTGTGCTCTCGTACAGTTGATGGTTGAGAAGAGCGAGCAACGCCCCAGGCGAGACTTCAATGCCCTCGGGCCACGTGGCCATCATTCTGCCTGCTCCGGCGACCGCGCCCACAGCGACCGGCTCGCGCATCTGCGGCATGCTTTCAAGACTGTAGGCCCGCACCGCCGAGTGGATCGTTGCCATCAAGAGAGCCGCAGATATGCCTTTGCCACTGATATCGCCGACCGCCAGGATCATCTTGTGTGAACTGGCCGCCAGAAAGTCGTAGTAGTCGCCACTGACCGTGCGCGCAGGACGGCAGAATCCGTAAAACTCCAGCGACTCCAGATGCGAGAACTGCTTGGGAAAGAGTTGTTCCTGAACTTCCTGGGCGATGGCGAGTTCATTCTCAAGACGCTGCTTCTCCCGCTGTTCCTGCATCAGCTTCTCGATGGAGGCAGTCATCGAGTTGAACGAGAGTGCCAGATCCGCCAGTTGATCATTGGATTTGACGGGAATGCGATGGGTGAAGTCACCACGGTCCACGTGCCGCGTGGCGTCATACAGGTCCGCCACAGCGGCCGTTGCCGTGCGGGTCATGCGCGTTCCAATGATCAAAGCAATAAGTTCGATGATGGCAAAGAAGATTCCTACACCCATCAGGATGTAAGTCACGCCCGTTACGAATTGCCCGAGCGCAGCGAAGAGGTGATTGTAAAGAACGGTAGGGCGTGTCCGGACCTGGAGAACAGGGCCATACTTATCCGAATTGCCACTGTCCCAGTCGACGACGGCGAGTGGTGTGCCGAATGTGATTTCGCGATCGAAGCTGCCACTCGCTTCCGGCATCGAACCGACGGTGAAAGCCGGATGCAGAACTCGCGGGCCACCCGGTTGTGGCTGCCGCTGATTATCGGGGCTAATCACAAAACCGCTGGCGTACTTTTGAGACTGCGCTGGCTTCCGCTCCTTATCTCCGCTGGCGGGCTTGTCCTGGCTTAGGGGTTTCTCGTCTTCACCCGTCGAGTAGAGAGTAATCTCCCCCAAGCCTTCTGCAATCTTTCCGACAAGTTCCTTGTCGAAGGGTTCGCTAGTCACGACCGTGAGCTTATTGCCGGCGACCTGCAGCGACGAACCTACTCGCAGGTGAAGATGCTCATGATCGCGAACCAGGTCCTTGAAATTCCCTTTCACGAAGGCGGGCGGGGCAATCGATGACCCCCGAAATTCGTCGCACAAGGGAAGAGGCTTATCGCCAAACCAGGCGCACACCTGGCGGCGGTTCCAGCTCGGATCGCGCCGGGTCAGCCCGACAAGGGATTCCGGCATAGGTTTTTCGCCGCGCTCCAAATGCGCGGCGAGTTCGCTGCCGATCGTCTCATTGACAGCCGCCAGGCTGCGTAGTTGCGCGTCTTTCTCGGAAGTAACCACGAAGACGGCAAACTGCCCGCCCAGCCCGTACAGCGTGATCAGTCCCATGGCGATCAAAAGCACGGCAGGGATCACGCCGATGAAGACATAGGTGACGATGAGGCGATTCCGGAGCCGCCACAGGATGCGTCGCTTGATCCAGCGAAAGGCCAGGACAAAGAACAGAACGCAGGCAAGGAATGTAAGAAAGCTGACCCAACCGCCAAGATGCTCGCCCCAGGAGAGCGAAAACATACTCAGGAGTCTCTCGAGCCCAAATAAAACAATCGCCAGTCCGGCCAAATAGCAGGCCAGGTGCGACATTCGGCCTCGAGGCCATAGATCGGCCTCGATCAGCTTGCGCCTGAATTCTGGGTAGGACCATTGCATGCTACGCGCCAGACACCTGGAAGACTAGGCATTATACGGCCAGGAAAACGGTTCAGTTCAGCAATCGCACCGGGATTTGCAGGTCCTTCATCGGAGGACTGCCGGCCAGGGGCGACTGACCTGGTTCCCTCAAATCTCGGGATAGAGATCGAAGAACGCCTCCAGGCTAGTCCGGAGTTGCTTCTCGATTTCTTCCTTGCTGCCTTCCAGTACGTGCATTGTCACGTGAGCCTCTCGGCCGTTGGCCAGCTTCACCGGAGCCTCGCCGACCTCGACCACATCTTCCGAGGGCAACAACCTCATGCCGTATACCAAGGTTAGGTTTGCCATAAATCGATTCTACGACGTTAAGGGAAGACTTCGTCAGGCTGGTGGCATTTTTCGAATTTAGAAATTAGCGGAGTCTCAGTTAAAATTCCGGCGTGCCCAGAATTCCCGTTTTCCTTGCAGCGTTGGCCGTGATTTCATTTCTGTGGGGCGGGCAGGGTGTAGCCCAGCAGTCCGAGGCCGCCACACAAGAGTCGCAGCCCCAGGTCAAAGTGAACATGCTGAATGTCTGCACGCCTTCTGCGGAAGAGCAGAAGGAGATTGCTGCGGCGCTGGCCAAGGTCCCGAAGCAGCCCTTGTTTGATGCGGATTTTGAAGTCTCCCGCGGACGATCGACGCTCTCAGAGATGCCGGCCATGCTCGAAGCCGGGCAGCCCGGGCATGTTGCGGGAGAGCCGTCGGTAGCGAGTTATGTGCGGATCCGCCGCGAGTTTTCCGTGCAGGCGATGTTTTCCAGCGTGCAGTACTCGTTCAGCAATGATGGCGTGAACATGATCGAGACGCTGGTGTTGCGGGTGCGGGACCCGAAGGACCTCATGCAGGTTTCGATGGAAGACAGCGCGTCAGCGGTGACGAGTTCGGCAACCATGCTAAATTCGAACACTCCCGTGATGCGCGTGCGCCTCGAGCGCTTTGGCAAGTCTTCCGTAGCGCTGGCGCGCTGCCAGGATACGGCAGCAGGCCCTGCGCCGAATCAGAGCGCCTATGAGCCCCTGTTTCGCAACGCCTCGGATGTGTTGACGAATTATCGCGGGCTGCTTGGGGTCAAGAGAGTTGTCCCGGAGGAGCTGGAGAAGATCAGCGCCGAAGGGAAACCGGCTGTTCCTGGAAAGTCCAAGATGATGAAACCACGGGAAGCACAGAAGTAAGGGGAGGAACTGCGCTCCAAGGGAGAGCCCCCGGCACGCCGTTGCATCGAAGTCGCAAACAAGCCATCTAATCTGCAACACCAAAACCATCCATGAGCGAAACTCGGAATGTAGTGATTATCGGATCCGGATGCTCCGGGCATACGGCTGCACTTTACGCCGCGCGGGCAAACCTGAAGCCCCTCGTCATTGAAGGGCACGAACCCGGCGGGCAACTCTCCATGACCACGCTGGTTGAAAACTTTCCCGGATTTCCTGACGGAATCATGGGGCCGCAACTCGTCGAGAACATGCGCAAGCAGGCGGAACGATTTGGCGCGGAATATCGCATGGCACACCTGACGAGCGCTGACCTGAGCCAGCGGCCGTTTCAGCTCCATATCGCGCATCAGGCGGTGCATGCGCAGAGCCTGATCATTGCCAGTGGCGCCTCCGCCCGATGGCTTGGCCTGCCGCATGAGCAACAGTTGATCGGGCATGGAGTGTCTTCCTGCGCGACATGCGATGGATTCTTCTTCTCGAGTAAGGAAATCGTGGTTGTCGGCGGGGGCGATTCGGCGATGGAAGAAGCTCTCTTCCTGACACGCTTTGCCACAAAAGTGACGGTTATTCATCGCCGCGATTCTTTTCGCGCGTCGAAGATCATGCTGGAGCGGGCCCAGAAGCACGATAAGATCCAGTTCCTGCTCGACACCGTTGTCGAGGACGTGTACGACCACAATAAGCAGGAAGTGACTGGTCTCAAGTTGAAGAACGTGAAAACCGGAAAAGTCTGGGATTTTCCCACCAGCGCGTTATTTTTGGGAATTGGACACGAGCCCAACGCGAAGATGTTCGCCGGCCAACTCGAAATGGATTCCGAAGGCTATCTGAAGACCCACAACTACGTGTTCACGCGGGTGCATGGAGTGTACGCGTGCGGCGATGTGCAGGACCGGCGATACCGTCAGGCGATTACCGCTGCCGGAACTGGGTGCATGGCGGCCATCGAAGTCGAGAAATTCCTGGAAGAGCAGGGGAAATGACCTGGTGGATTGTGTGGGCACGGAGCCGTTGCCCCGTCTCCCTCCCCGAGTCATGGAAATAGAAGGAGCAGGCGAGAAGTGCCGTTACCTCCGTGATCTTCGGCTGGAGAAGACGATTCCTCAGACGCTTCTCACTACATGAAGACCCTGATGCGGCAGGGCGCGATTGCGGTTCAGCTCGTAGCCGCCACGACCTTAATTATCAATTATCCCTGTCAAGGCGCAGGCCCTGGAGTCCGGCGACGATTCGAGAAAAGTGCTGGTTCAGACTCCTGCGGCATACCCCACACTCGCGCGTTCCATGAATATTCGTGGGACCTTTAAAGTCTAAGCCCAAGTTGCGCCCAACGGCAGCGTCAAGAAGATTGACGTCGTGGGCGGCCATCCGCTGCTTACCCCAAGCGCCGTCCCGGCTGTGGGGCATTGGAAGCTTGAGCCCGGGTCCAAGGAATCGATCGAGATTAAGTTCGATCCGCAATAAGCGACAGGGCGGATGTAGCGGGCATTCCTCGCGAACTATCTGTAATCCTGTGCCCCGATTGAGGTTACGACGGTTTGGCCGGCGTGCAAGAGTCGCTCCCCTTTGCGTTCTATGAGAGGTAGGCTGAGTCGGGCTGAGTTGCCGCCCTGGAGTTCAGGACTCACGGAGCACTCTCAGGAAACATCACGGGGGGACCGCTTTCATGCGCGCTCGCTTGGTCTGCTTTTTCATCTTCTGCGGCAGTCTGTTTGCCCAGCAGCCTTCTCAACCATCACTTACCATTTACAACCAGGATTTTGCAGTCCTCCGGCAGGAGATTCCGCTCGATCTGAAATCCGGGGTCAATCAAGTCAACGAGAGCGAAATCACCATGCACGCGGAGCCGGATTCGGTCATCCTCCGCGATCCGACCGGAAAGCATGGGCTGCAGGTGCTGGAACAGAACTATCGCGCCGATCCCATCTCGGAAGGGATGCTGCTGTCTCTCTACGAAGGCAAGACCATCGAGTTTGAGACGAGTGAACATCAGATCGTCAAAGGAAAAGTCATTCGGAGCGGCTACACCCCTCACAGCTACTCTGCGATGAATCGCTATGGTCAGAACTATTATCAGTCGCAGATGGTTCAGGTCTCCGGACAACCGGTGATTGAAGTGAACGGGCAGTTGCGTTTCAGCCTCCCGGGGATTCCGGTGTTTCCCAGCTTTACCGATGACACCATCTTGAAGCCACGGCTGGAGTGGGTGCTGTCAACTGATAAACCGGGGAGATTTCCTGCCGAGCTTTCCTACGTTACGGGCGGGATGAGTTGGGAAGCGGATTACAACATCGTTGCTCCGGAAAAAGGCGATGTCGTCGACATCGTCGGATGGGTGACGATCGATAACCAGACTGGACGTAACTTTGAGAATGCCCGCATCAAGCTGATGGCCGGGGACGTAAGCAAGATTCAACCGGGCGAGACTCGCGCCTACGCCATGAAGGCAGCAATGGCAGCCGATGCCGTGGGGGCTCCCGCTGTCAGCGAAAAGGCGTTTGATGAATATCATCTCTATACTCTCGAGCGCACCACCACCCTGCGCGACCGAGAAACCAAGCAGGTAGAGTTCATCCATGCCGCCGGCGTAACCGCGAAACAGATCTATGTCTATGAGGGCGCACGGATTGATCCCAGCCGTTATAGCGGATGGAACTGGGAGAACATCCGCAACGATCATTCGTACGGGACGGAATCGAATCCGAAGATCTGGGTGATGCGTGAGTTCGTAAACTCGGAGGCGAATCATCTCGGCATGCCGCTCCCGAAAGGAAGAGTGCGCTTCTATCGGCACAACGACGATGGCCAAGTCGAGTTCACAGGCGAGAACATGATCGACCACACCCCGAAGGATGAGACCGTTCGCATCTACACGGGGAATGCCTTCGACATCACGGGTGAGCGTCGCCGGACGAACTACACGGTCGAGAACGCAAAGACTAATGCGACCGAAACCTTTGAGATCCGGGTTCGCAACCATAAGAAGGAGGCAGTCGAGGTGCGCGTAGTCGAGCGTCTCTATCGGGGAAAGAACTGGGAGATCAGCGCGAAATCGGATAACTACAAGAAGAAAGATAGCCAGACGATTGAGTTCCCCGTGACCGTTGCTCCCGATGGCGAAAAGGTCATTACGTACACAGCTCACTACACGTGGTAAGAAGCGGGGACGGCGGGAAGTTCCTGGATTGGAACTTCCCGTCGAATTCGACCGTTCCAATCACACCCTGCAAGTTGCGGTTGTGATACAAAATTCTGTGGTCTTCATACCTCCGACCGAAAGCTCCTTTCCTCTGTTCGAAAACCCAATTTATTTGGAGGTGGCAGGAACTCCATGTTGAGGTCCTTCTTCGTCCATCTTTCCGAGAATCGCAGTTTGCGAAGTTTCGCCGAAAAATCATCCATCGGACAGCGTGTTTCAGGCCGCTTCGTCGCCGGCACCGAAATCGCCGATGCGGTCCGCGTGACCCAGGCCGTGAACCGGACCGGCATGAGCGTCAGCATCGACAATCTCGGCGAGAACGTTACGAATCCTGATGAGGCATGCCACAGCGCGCGCTTGTATGACCACATCCTCGATGCCATTGCCGCCGATCATCTGAATGCCAACGTCAGTTTGAAGCTGACCCACATGGGACTCGATGTCGATGAAGCGCTGGCCCGAGAGTTGGTGAGCGGACTAGTGGCCAAAGCCGCCGCAATGCATCCGCCAGGCTTTGTGCGCGTGGATATGGAAGGCTCGCCCTACACGCAACGGACGCTCGACTTTGTGCATGAACTGCATTGCAGGCCGGGCCATGCGGATAGTGTAGGGACCGTGATTCAGGCTTATCTGAAGCGCTCGGAAGCCGATGTGGAGAAATTGTTATCCCAGCGAATTCGGATTCGATTGTGCAAAGGTGCCTACAAAGAGCCTGCCAGCATTGCGTTCGAAAGCAAAGCCGACGTGGATGCGAACTACATTCATCTCATGAAGATCCTGATGAAGAGCGGGATCTATCACGGGCTGGCGACGCATGATGAGCACATCATTCGCGAGGCGCAGGCCTATGCGAACGCCGAGAAGCTTCCACGCGATTCCTTTGAATTCCAGATGCTGTATGGGATTCGGCGCGACCTGCAGCAGAGCTTGGTCCGCGATGGCTGGCGAATGCGAGTTTACGTCCCCTTCGGCACGGAATGGTACCCGTATTTCATGCGCCGCCTGGGCGAACGCCCGGCGAATGTCTTCTTCATCGCGAGAAACATGCTGAGGAAGTAAAACACGCCAGGCAGCAGGGAGCCGGGGTTGGCTCAGGGCTGGGATTGCTAGTCTTGTGGCTGGATGGATTCTTGCTGCCCCGGTTGGTCGCCGCTGTCAGGGGGCGCAAGCGGCAAACGCGTAGCATCCCGCATCAGTTGCCGCTCCTGATCGGAGAACATGCCCTTAAACTTGTCGGAGTTAATCACGTTTTCGCGCTGATCAGTCGGCATGGTGCGGAGATCGTCAATCGCTGTATGTACCATCCGGCGCCGGTCGGGCGGAAGCTGCCGCATTTGCCCGAACACCTGTCGTGCCTCTTGCTTCTGCTCGGGAGTCAGATGCTCCCACGTGTCCATGCGATTAAGGATCTGAATCTGCCTCTGTGGAGGGAGACTTGAGAATCGCTGCAACCGGTCTCGCAATATCTGCTGGCGGGCCGGCGGGAGTTTCTTGAACGCGGGATCGTTCGTTAAGGCACGTTCCTGCTCCTCGGGAGGCAAGTCTTTGTATTGTCGGAGCCAGTCCCCAGCGTGCCGTTGCGGCTGCGCGGGGCCTGCCGGCGGGCGCGACATATGTTGCTGAGGCGGCGGGGCTGGATGCGCCGGGGCAGGGTGGGGAGTAGCTTTCTGCGCCATGCAGAAACTGGTGAGCATCGCGCTCATCGCCACAACGGCGACATATCCCGAGATGTGCTTTCCCCCTGGCATGATTCTCGCTTGAGCGCTGCGGCTGTTGCGTGACTTTTAATTGTCTGCAGTATTATCCGTGTTCTGGGGACTCGGTGCGACATTCTGCTGCAGATCCAGATCATCCAGCAATTCAAAATCAGCGTAAAGATCCTGATTCTTGTCCAGCGTTTGCAGGTCGCTGACAGCGCTTCCCGGACCCAAATCAGCAGCTGCCACTGGCGGATTGACGCGTCCGTTATCTCGCGCCAGAAACAGTCCGATCCCAACTCCCATGATTACTGTAAGCGCAGCAGCCAGGACAGGCCGACGGAACCAGTGCAGCCATCCCGCTTGCGGCCTGGCCATCTCCTCACGCAAGCGGGCCTGAAGCCGCACATCGAAGTAGGGTGATGGCTCGGGCACCTCCCACTCGTCGAGCAGCGACATGGTGGCACGCAATCCCTTCAACTGCTCCGCACACGCGGTGCACCCGGCCAGATGATTGCTTTCCTCCGATGTAGCCTGGCTGAAGCCGGCGGCCACATCGGGCATTCTTTCGCGAATCTCTTCGCATTTCATGACTTGCTTCCCCTTCACACTTTTCGCCAACGGTCTCTTCGCTTCCAAGGTCTTGCTAAATGAATTCTTTTAACTGTTCTCGCAAAGTTTCATACGCCCGGAAGAGGAGCGACTTCGTCGCCGACTCGCTCTTCTTCAATACATCAGCAATCTGTTTGTAGTCCATCTGCTGATACTTATGCATGATGACCGCAAGCCGTTGTTGCTCGGGTAAGGCTTCAATCTTTTTCCGGATCGCCAGCAGCCGCTCCCGGCGAACCATCTGCTGCTCCGCATTCAAAGACGCGTCCGGAAGTTCCAGGGTCGTTCCGCTCTCCTCGTCCGGTTCGTCGAGGCTGACTTGAACCTCGGGTCGTTCGTGGCGCGTATCACGCGCGTGATTGACCGCAAGGTTCGTGGCAATACGATACAACCAGGTCGAAAATTTAGCGCTCGGCTCGTAGGTCTCGCGCGAACGGTACACCCGCAAAAAGACTTCCTGCGCCAAATCTTCGGCTGCCGCGGAGTTGTGAGCCATGCGGTACATGAAACTCACCATTGGCCGGCGGAATTTGTGGACCAGGTACTCAAAAGCCGACTGATCCCCCGCTTTGACCCGGAGCATGATGTCGGCATCGGACTGCGATTCCGGACCGGGGCCCGCCGGATAGACCGTCGCCGGCGGCGTAGCAGCCAACAACATGGCCCGATCAAGTGCGGCAGTGCTCACATCCGTGTGAACCCTGTCCGAGGGGGAAAGTTGCGTTTCCGACGGATCGTCAGACTCGGGCGAAGTGCCACGAGATGAATGAGATAAACGGGATTGATCCGGGTTGGGTTCGAACGTCATGCGACACAGGACAAAACTCGGGCAAAGCCCTTACTGGACGGCTCTGAACCGCGCGCGAATAGGCTATCACGCACGCCGGCCCTGTTCGCAACCCGAAGGTCCCAGCCATTCGGCCGCAGACCGGCGTCTTTGTAGCGGAGCGCGGCCTGCATCTTACTGGCTATGGGGCAAATCCTTACATCGGAGCCGGCTCCGAGGGGGGCAATCCTTGACAACGAAGGGCTATCCGCCTAGCATCGCTGGCCAGACGTAAAACTTGGCCGCGACGCACAGATTCCTGGCGGGCGGTGAAGCGCGACGCTAATTTTCCCCCTTTGATCAGGTGAAGCGGCATGAAGTTGTTGTCGAGAGTAGTGTGGGCGGAGGGGATGTATCTCGCGCCCCACCATTTCCAGGCCCAGAATCGGTATTTCGAAGAAGCCGTCCACTTCGCTACGACCAGTCTCTGGCGAGATGCATTTGGACTAGCCGCCTGCCAACTGGACGCGGATGCTCTACGCAACGGCACGGTAAGTCTCTTGCACGCTCGCGGCATGTTCCAGGACGGGCTTCCGTTTGATATCCCGGAGTGCGATCCCCGGCCTGATGCTCACAACATTGTCGAGAAGTTCCTTCCAACGACAGATAGTCTGACGGTTGCACTGGCGATTCCGCGCTGGGTGCAGGGGCACCAGAACTGTGATCTCGATCCTTATCCGACTGGGAATGTGCGATATCTCAGCACGACCGAGATGGTGCATGACGAGAACACCGGACTGGAGCCCAAGCCGGTACAGATCGGGCGGAAGAATATTCGGCTGGTGGTGCTGCCTGCAGACGATCCGAATTTGCTGACCCTGCCGATCGCCCGTGTGATGCGCGATCAGTCCGGGCACTTCGTGTATGATCCGGCATTTGTTCCGCCGTGCCTGCGGGTCAGCGCCAGCGAACGTCTGTCGTCGATGCTGCAGCGGTTGGTGCAGATTTTGGAAGAGAAGAGCGCAGTGGTCACCGGGGAGCAACAGTCGGGCGAGAAGTTCCAGACCGGAATGTCGGCGCGCCAAGTGGCGCAATTCTGGTTTCTGCACGCCATCAACTCCAGCCTGACGCCATTGCGGCACATTTTGCTGGCGAAGCATCAGCACCCTGAGGATCTGTTCCGCGAGATGTCGCGGCTGGCTGGAGCGCTTTGCACCTTCAGCCTCGATTCCAATCCGCGAATCCTGCCGGCGTATGACCATGCCGATCCCGGGCCGGGCTTCTCTGCACTGGAGGAGCATATTCTCCGGCATCTTGAGATCATTGTTCCGGCGCAGGCGATTGTGATTCCCCTGAAGCCCGCGGCCCGGTATTTCTACGAAGGCGACGTCCGCGACCAGCGCTGCCTGGGCCCCTCCCGCTGGATGCTCGGAATTCGGTCTCCGGTGGGTGAAGCGGATCTGATTTCCAAGACACTACAGCTAGTGAAGGTGTGCTCGGCTCAGTTCGTCCCGGAGCTGGTCAAGCGCGCATTGCCTGGCCTGAGGCTGGATCATCGGCAGGTTCCCCCGGCTGCAGTCTCGGGCAAGGTCGACAGCCAGTATTTCGTGATTCAACGCAATGGTCCGTGCTGGGAACACATCATGCAGAAGCGAAAAGTTGGCGTCTATGTGCCCGGGGAACTGCCCTCGCCCGAACTTGAACTGATCGTGCTACTTGAGAGTTGAGATGAGTTCGTCACAAGTCACGCCCTTGGGAAGCTATCGAGGATCGAGTCCAGCCATGGACCGGCGCGGCTGGAATCTCGCGCTCGGATTTCAGGAAGTCTTCACCGCGGTCGTGCGGTTGCGGTACAACCGCCAGGCCGTGCTAGATGCCGAGACGTTCCGCGCCCAGATGCGCCAGGCCTTGCGGGTTGCCGAACAGGAGGCGCGCAGCCGCGGATGTAGCGCCGAGGATGTAAAGCAGGTGATCTTCGCTGTGGTGGCGTTTCTGGATGAGTCGGTGCTCACCTCACGGAATCCTGTGTTCGTGAACTGGCCGCGCTTGCCCCTGCAGGCCGAACTCTTCGGACATCAATTGGCGGGCGAGATTTTCTTCCAGGAATTGCAAAAGGCGCTGAATCGTAGCGACTCCCAGGAGACGGCCGATCTGCTGGAAGTTTATTACCTCTGCATGCTGCTGGGCTTCAAGGGAAGATATGCGGCGGGTGGCGACTTGCGATCGATTATGGCCGCGACCCAGGAAAAAATCCGGCGGATTCGGGGCCCGATTGGAGCCCTGTCGCCGCGCGGCGCCATTCCGGCGGACGCGGTTCGTATGGTGCACACGGACCGGGTGAGCCGCATCCTCGGCCGCGTCGCCCTGATTAGCGCCGCAGTCGTGCTACTGCTGTTTGTCCTCTACAAGTTTGTGCTGATGTCGGGAGCGTCATCGCTTTCGGCTCTGGCCTCCGGGCTGTTGAAATAGGGGGAAGGGATGTACTGGGTAACAGGCGTAATTCTGCTGATCTATCTGCTGCTGGTGTATGTGCTCGGCAGATGGTTACCCCTGCACGGCTCCGATGTATGGATTTTACGCGGTGTCCTGGCGCTCCTCGGATTGATCGGTGCGACGGTCGCATTCTGGTACCAGTACAAATTAAAGAAAGCGAAAGAAGCTTCCGGCGAGGGAGACTCGCAGGACGCCTCGACCGACGATCTGGATGCACTGGTTCGGGAAGCCATTCGGCGCCTCAAGCAGTCTACGCTGGGCCGTGGAACGGATTTAAGCAGGCTGCCAATCGTTTTTGTTCTCGGAGATTCCGGCGCGACTAAGACCACGGTTGTGAGCCATTCCGCACTCGATCCGGAATTGCTTGCCGGGCAGGTGTATCGCGACAACGAGGTGCTCCCGACGACTGCGGCCAATCTTTGGTATACGCGGCAGGCGATCTTTGTCGATCCGGCTGGGGCGATGATGGGGCAGCGCGAACGCTGGAGGAGGCTGGTCAAATTACTACAGCCGGGACGCTTCTCAGCGGCAGTGGGGAAAAAGGCGCAGGCTCCACGGGCCGCGATCGTGTGCTTCGATTGCGAAACGTTTCTGCAGCCCGGCGCAAGTGAGGCCACGGTCTCGGCGGCGCGCAGACTTTCGGGAAGGCTGCAGGAGGTATCGCAGCTTCTGGGAATCAGCTTCCCGGTGTACGTCTTGTTTACCAAAGTCGACCGCATTTCATTTTTCACGGAATTCGTTCGTGGCATGAGCAAGGACGAGGTCGCGGAGGTGCTTGGCGCGACTCTGCCCATGCGAGCGGTTAGCGCGGGGGTTTACGCCGATCAGGAAACACAGCGGCTGAGCAAAGCATTCGACGAGATTTTTTACTCGCTGGCCGAGCGGCGGACGGTGTTGCTGCCGCGCGAGAACGACAGCGACAAGTTGCCCGCAATTTACGAGTTTCCCCGCGAATTGAGAAAACTTCGAACCCTGCTGGTGCAGTTTCTCGTGGACTTGCTCCGCCCCACCCAGCTTGGGACAAATCCATTCCTGCGGGGCTTTTATTTCACCGGGGTGCGGCCGGTCGTGGTCGATGATGTTGTGGCAGCGCCGGTCCTGGTGGCGGAGAGCGCAGAGGAGTCTCTCAATTCGGGCGCGACCCAAATCTTCCGCGGCGGAAGCTCGCAGGTTGCTGCACCTCCCGCCATTCGAGGGGGAGGTCCGCGGCGGATGCCGCAGTGGATTTTCCTGACGAGCCTGTTCAACGACATACTGGTCAAGGATCGCGTGGCCCTCGCCGCCAGCGGATCCAGTTCTAAAGTCAATCTGCTTCGCCGGTTTGGTCTAGGTTGCGCCGTTCTCCTGGGCCTCGTTGTTCTGACCGGTTTCACCATTTCCTTCTTCCGCAATCGCGCGCTGGAGAACCGTGTACAAGATGAGATGGAGGATCTGAGGACGATCCAGGTTCCTGCCGACCAGCGTCAGTCAGCGTCGATTTCTGATTTGCAGAAGCTGGACCACCTGCGCGCAGATCTCATGGACCTCACCGATTGGGAGGAGAACGGCGCGCCTTGGAGCATGCGTTGGGGGCTGTACTCGGGTCACCAGGTTTATCTGGACGCCAGGCCGGTTTACTTCGACCGCTTTCACCGGTTGCTGTTTGGTGAAACCCAGAAACGGATCGTCGACAATCTGATGACTCTGCCTGACTCGCCGCCCGCTAACGCTCCTAATGACGCGTACGAGAAGACCTACAACGAACTGAAAGCCTATCTGATCACGACTTCATTTCACGACAAGAGCACGAAGGAGTTTCTGACTCCAGTGCTGATAAGCCACTGGGTGGCGGATCGGGACATCGATAAAGACCGGAAAGATCTGGCCGCATCGCAGTTCGACTTCTACAGCACCGGCCTCGCGAAAGAGAACCCGTTTTCCAGCGGCAATTCTCCGTCGATGATTCTCCACTCACAGGCCTATCTGAACGGGTTTGCTGGAATCGATCGCTACTACGTACAACTGCTTGCTCGAGCATCGCAGAACAATCACGACATCAGCTTCAATGACGTGTATCCGGACTCCAATCACGTAATCATTAGCTCTCATAAGGTCAAAGGAGCATTCACTCGCGGTGGGTACCAGTTCGTGCAGGAGGCGTTGAAAAATCCGTCGCTTTACATGGGCGGAGAAGAATGGGTATTGGGCAAGAGTGTCGCCCAAGGGTTGGATCCCGCCGTGGTGCGTCAGAAGTTGACGGACCGTTACCACCAGGATTTTGTCAATGAGTGGAATACGGTTCTGAAAACGTCTTCTGTTTCTGGCTACACCGGCTTTTCTGACGCGGACACAAAACTAGCAAGGATCACAGACACGAAATCTCCACTGATGGAGATGTTCTACTTTGTTTCCCACAACGTAGATTTGGCTCCCGCGGATGTGAAAGCGCCATTTGCTCCAGTGCAGGCTCTCGAACCACCGGGACCCGCCGACAAACCTCCCGACGTACTCATCACCCCGAAGATGCAGGACTATGTAAAAGCCCTGGGCACACTTAACGCGGGAATTCACTCCATTGCGCAGAGCCCGGGAGCGCCGGATCCGACACTGTTAGCGCAGGTTTCCGGAGCTCAGACGTCGGCTTCCAGTGCAGTCACCGCCGTGATTACTGCGATTCCCGTCGATAACTCCCAGCCGGTCGGAAATGAGAAGCAGGTTCGACGTCTCTTGGAGGAGCCGATAACAGCGCTGGATGCTTCCGTAAAAGCTGGCCCGCTCAAAGCAGCCGGAGCCGCCGCCGCGGGATTCTGTTCCCAGATGAGAGGCCTGTATCCCTTTGATCCAGCTTCATCCAAGGAGATACCTCTGGACCAACTCTACTCGTTATTGGCAGGCGACGAGTGGAAGAAGCTGAATGAAGCCGTGAAGCCGTTCGTGATGAAGGTCGGCTCTGGCTACGTTGCAAATCCGACGGCGACTTCAAAACCATCCCCTGAGTTTCTGCGCTTCTTAGGCAAGATCAGTGGACTCGGCGAGGCGATGTACCCCAACGGCTCCGCTCCACCTCATTTCTCGTACTCACTCAAACAGCTTCCCAGCAACCTCGATGGTGTCGAGGTTACGATCGGAAGCGAAAAGCTCAGCGGCTCGGGTGCGCAGAAAACCTTTGTGTGGACTGGCGCTCCGGAAAACATCGACGTCTCCAAGAACGGCGACACACTGGACTCGGCGAACGGGCCTTGGGCCGTATTTCACTTCGTCGCGCGCGCGAATCATGTGACCTACAACAATCTGGAATGGGTCATTCAGAACAACGGCAAGCCCGTAATCCTGCCAACAGGGAAAGTGAAATCCTACGACTATCAACTCCAGGTTGCCGGCGCCGCCAATCCATTCTTTGATATGCCGGGGCTGAAATGTATCAGTCAGGTCGCGGGGAAGTAGCACTCTCCCGCGGAATGCGGTTGTGCAAGAGCCGTGAACTCCTCCAGTTCATGAGTGCCGGGGTGACCCGCTGCTCGCCGCCTTGCGAGCAAGTGGGAAACGCGTAGGGAGGGACGCATTCGTCCGTCCCGCCGCGATTGAGAGAGAAGATTGAGGCAGGCGCTAAGAGAAGGATTTTGACTTGCTCTTCAGGTAGAACTCTTCTGACCCGACGGTCCCGATAGCCTGCCAAAGAATCGATCTTTCCACGACTGCGGCGTAGCGCGAATCAGCAGGCAGGTGACGTTGTCATCACTTCCGCCGGCCTTGGCGGATTCAATCAGATCAATGCAGGCTTGCTCGAGAGACTCCTGGTTGACCGCCTCGGCCATCTTGTCTTCTTTTACGTAACGCGACAGGCCGTCAGAGCACAGCAGCAGCACATCCTCCGAACTTAACTCATGGTCGGCGAGGTCAGGCTCGACCGTATCATCTGTGCCCAACGCACGCACGATCACGTTCTGCATCCTGGAGTTCTCGGCTTCTTCCATGGTCATCAGTCCACGCCGGACTTGCTCCATTACGAGAGAGTGGTCCTGCGTGAGTTGCGCGGCTTCCTGTTTCCGGATGAGATAGATGCGGCTGTCGCCGACGTTGGCAAGCGAGAATTGATTTCCTTCGATCACGACGGCCACGATGGTTGATCCCATGCCGGCGACGTTCACATCCCGCGCGCCCGCCTCATGAATGGATTGGTTGGCGAGCTGGATGGCGGCAGCAAGATCCGCGGCTCGTTGTGACACGCCCTCAAATCGTTGAACGCCGTCCGAGGTGGTGTCGGGTCGTTGGCGGTAATAGCCTAGAACGGTATCGACAGCGATCTTGCTGGCCAGTTCTCCAGCCTGTTGTCCACCCATGCCATCGGAAACAACGAAGATTCCGTGACGTAAGTCGTATCCGAAATTGTCCTCGTTGTTTTTACGTACGAGGCCAATATCGGTCATGCCGGCAGCCTGGATCACGTAACTCATGCAGGGTCAGGGAATCGTAACGTATCGGCCTCTTGACGTAAACCCTGAGAGGGCCAAGGAACACGAGCCGGAAAATCGGACTAACGCCGGGTCTTGCCGGCTTTCTTGCTGAGTGTCTGCCATTCGTTCTGCAGGTCGTTGCTGGCGTATTCGGTGAAAGCGATCACGGCGTCCAAGGCGCTAGCAGCCTGTTTTTTTTCGCCCGCATGCAAGGCGGCACGAGCGCGCTCGATCGCAGAGGACAACTGGCGGTCTGCCACCGACTTGCGGCGTGAGGCGAAAAGCGGCATCAATCGAGTAACCAGAGGAGATTTCGCGTTGTCACGCAACGAGCGGTTGCCGGTGTCGGCCTGATCCAGACAGGCATAGGCGTTGCCGACCGCCTGAAGAGCGCTGATCTCGCTGGCGCTGGCTTCACGCATCGTCGCTAGAGCCCTGTGCACAGCTTCGTGTTGCAAAACTGACGGCGGCTGAGATTCCAGCACGCGAACCGCTTCCGCGTACTGCTCGCGGGTACGCAGCACTTCGGCGCTCTGCAATGCGGATTGGATCATCCGGTCGAAGGATTGCAGTCGGTTCTTCGCGTCCTCCAGGACGAACATCAGCGAAGCCGTCTCCGGTTCCGGTTTGATATGGCCCAGCAGATCGACGATTTGGTTGTATGCCCCGCGAGCCATGAGGTCCTGCGCCTGTTGCATCAGTTCCTGGATGTGGGTGTTCTTCAGGCCGCGATCGGCTTCCTGGCGGGCGAAGTCCATCAATTCGGTAATCTCGGGCGAGACGATGCCTTGCTTCTGGCACGTTTCCAACACCCGCAACGCTTCGCTATATTGCCCGGCGTTCAAGGCTTGGTGCGCCTTTTGCAGATACTCCGCGCGGGCGCGTTCCTGCGTCCGCTCGGATATATGGCCAAGGATGGTGGCTTGCAGTGCGAGCAGCCGCTCGTTTCCCGGCGCTTCGTGGAGAAGTTGATGCACGAGCCTCGAAGCTTCTTCGGGAGAAGTTTCGAGCAGACTGCGGCAGCGCAGGGCGAGCTCATCGACGCGCCGGCGGATCTCCTGGTCGCGGAGCTTTCGAGCCAGCGTGCCCTTCAGCTTGATCAGACTGGGCTCGCTCGGAAGGCGCTCAAGCGCCTGCTCGACCAGCTTGGCGGCGCGCGTCAATTCCTCAACGTTTGACGCAACCGAGACTTCACGGTCGAGTTGTTCGAGGATGCGCCGGCGCTGTTCCTGTTCACGGCCCTGCTTGGATGCCGATTGCAGTTTGATCAATTCCGGATTCGAGGGGTCGATTTTTTCAACTTCGCCAAGAATTTCATTGGCCTCGGTGAAGTGCCGCACTCCAATCTGTTTCCTTGCGTCCTCTAGAAGTCTTTTCGTCCTAGCCTGGCGGTCTGCTTCTTCAATCAGGCGTGCCAATGTTACGTGAGCGGCCCGGACTCGTGAGTCGTCGCGATCGAGTTCGAGCGCCTTGGCGATGACGGCACTTGCTGCCTCCAGGTCGCCGCGCTCGCGGGCCGAGTCAGCGTCGCGCAGATAGCCGTCGATCAATTCCTGGCGGCGCTTTTTCTGGCGAGTCGATTCCAGCAGGTCCGAGAGTTCCGAACTGGACGGATCGAGGCCGCATGCCTGTTCGAGGCAGTGAATTGCGCTGTCGTAACGCTTGTCGGCGGATGCTTCGTCCGCCTGCGCCTTCAGTTGGCGGATCTGTTCGACGCGCGCCCTGACACTCAAGCTTTGCCGGACCTGTGCGATCATTTGCCGCGCCGTCGTGTGCTGGCTGTCGACTCTCAGAACTTCGAGCAGAACGTCGCGGGCGGTTGTGAACTCTTGCTTCTGCACCAGCCGCTCGGCCTTCTCAATCCACTCTGCGACTTGTTCTTTTCTCAGATCCCGTTCAATGGATCCGATATCGGCGGCCATTTCGTCGGCCGTGGAGTAGCGGTCAGCAGGACTCTTGGCGAGGGCGCGATCGAGAATACCGTCGAGAGCCGAAGGATATTTTTCGAAATACTGACTGAGTGGAGGATGTCTTTCCGTCAGAATTTTGTGGACGATGGCATAATCGCCGGTGAAAGGAAGCTGCCCCGTCAGAAGCTGAAACATCATGATACCGACGGAGAAGATGTCGGACCGGCCGTCGAACGCAGCGTTTCGCAGGCGTTCGGGTGCCATGTACTGCAGCGTGCCAATCACAGAGCCGGTGCGCGTCAGACGGCTTTCGTCCTTCTCCTGCCGGGCGATTCCGAAATCGAGCAGCTTTACGGTGCCGTCAGGTTGCACAATGACGTTGGCAGGTTTTACGTCGCGATGGATTACGTCATTGCGATGGGCGTAGGCCAGTGCGTAACAGACCTGCTCCAGGATTTTTAGCTTGTACGCAAGTGGTTGAGACTTGCCGGATTGGATTAGGCGGTCGAGTGGATCGCCTGACAGGTACTCCATGACGATGTAGGGAAACCCGTCCTGTTCGCCCAGGTCGTATACAGTGACAATATTGGGATGGCGGAGCACGCCGGTTTTAGCCGCTTCTTGATAGAAGCGTTTCATCATCTCCGGATCGCCGGTAAATCCCTCGGTGACGGTCTTGATCGCCACCTCGCGATTGAGCTGGCGATCAAAAGCGCGATAAACCAGACCCATCCCGCCGCGACCGAGAAGATCGACCACCTCGTACTTGCCAATGCGCTTTAGCTTCGGGGCTGTCACAGAAACCGTCGCTTATCAGGGTTAAGCGGCACCCAGGGAAGGAGCGGCTTTGCGGCTGGCAGTTTCTGCCCTGCCGGCCCATGGTTACGGCCTTTGGATGATACCGCGCAAACCATTTTTCCGCTAGGCGGCACTATCGGTCCAAATCATGTTGAACTGATCGTGCAGGAATTTCTTGGCTTCGTCGCGTTCGGGAGTTTGCGTTTCAGGAGTTGAGTTGAGATAGAGGATGTATTCCTCCGCGCTGCCGTCGGTGTCCCCGTCGACAAAGCGCTTGCGCGCCTGCGCCAGGATCTTGCCGGGCAGCGTCTGAACCTTCTCCTTGACCTCCTTGATCAGGTCGGAGCGGGCCTCGATTTCGACGTCGCCCAGAAATTGATTCTCATCCGGAAGGGTTCCGCTGGGCTTGACGCCTTTCGTATCTTCCGGTTTCACGTTCTCAAGTACGGTGAACTGCTTTTCCGTTTGCTTTTTGATGGAAGGATTCGATGCGATCACACTACCGCTGGAATCGGTGATGCGGAATCCAAGTTCCACAATCGCGCTGAGATCGATCGTTCTCTTGGTGTAGCTGTAAGGCTTGACGATGTCGAACATCTTGGTCTTGGGAACGGAATCAAGTTGCCGGCCCAACGCATCTGCTTTTTTCTGAGCGTCTTCAACCGTCTGTTGGGCGGCGGTAATCTCCTTCTTTTTCCCGTGCAAGTTGGCAGTCTCTAGCGTTTTCTGCGCTTGTTGGAGTACTTCCTTGGCAGTCTCATATTCGCGGTTGGCCTTGTTCCACTCTTCGTTGGGTATGTCTCGGGTGCCCACCAGGTATTCGGAATCGAGCGACTCGATGCTGGGCTTCGCGACCGGACGATGTTCCACCACATCTCCGATCAACTGGAAGTTTGGATCGATGGGCGTGGTATCCGCGGCGCGAATGATTCTGACGGGAAGCGCGGTGGTCTCCAGTCCCGTCGCGATTGCATCGGAGAGTTGATCCGCGAAGCCGGAACTGTCTCGCCGCGAGGTCTGGTCGCGAAACACGACTTTGATCGAAAGCGTCGAACGGATATTGTGGATGATGGAGTACTTTGTACGTTCGTCGCGAATGTCATCGCGATTGGGCCGGTATTTCTGCGCTTGCTGCAGATAGAGCCAGGCAATCCCGACCCCCGATCCGAGAGGTTTGTCGAGATAGGTCTTAGCGCGGGCTACATAGTAGTCGCTGAGGGTCTGGGACGCGAGGTCGCGACGGAGTTTCAGGTTCTGGTTGTCAGGTTCCAAGGTGCAAGCGCGCTGCAGGTAGGTGTAGGCCTGCTGCACGCCAATTTCATCCGCTCGTCCCTGAATCGGGTTGTGCGCGTCCATCATGCGCTTTGCTTCATCGGAGGCGGCTTTCACGTATGCGGGCTCCAATGCCGCGACGCGATCCCTCACCAGGGCGCGCTGGGACTCAGGGAGATCGGCTACGACTTCATACGCTTCTACGATTTTTTTGTCCTGTTCGAAGGTGTTGCTCTGCTGCAAAGCGTTGTCTGCCGCAGCCTGATCAGTGGCAGATCGGAGGCTTGTTTGGGCCTGTTTGAGAGCCGCCGCGGCCTCGCTGGTGGGCTTGATTGAAACGGCTCTTTGGTATTCCTGGACTGCGTCGCTCCACTTCCGATCCGCAGTGTCAGCCTTGCCGCGATCGAAGTGATACTGATAAGCCTTGTCGACAATTACCAGGATGCGCGGTTCCTCGTCTGCAAAAGAGCGAAAATCTGAAACCGCGGTGACTGCTTCATCGTAGTGCTGTGCATTGATATTTGACTGTCCGCTCTGGATGGCTGACTCTACCCGCTTGGTTTCAGCCCTCACCATAGTCTCCAGCACGGTTCCCTGGTCAAAATGCGGATCGACCCCGAGTGCTTGCTGCGTCAGTTGCTGGCTAAGTGCGAGATGCGAATATCCGGTCGTGTGATTGCCCAGGGCCTGCCGGTATTCCTGCAGTTCGGCGCGAATCTTGTCGGCGACGAGCACAAGTTCCGCATGCACAGCATCGTGCAGTTTGTTAGCGTCGTCATTCGCCGGCACAAGTTCGTGTGCCTGCTCAGCTCGCAGGAATGCAGTTCGAAGCTGCGCATAGGCCGGCGTAGGTGAACTTACGGAGCCCCGATAAGCAGCCAAAGCGTCATGGCCATCGGCCAGGAGAAGACCGGCCATGCTTTGCTTCGCTGCATCCGTATGGGCCGCTTTGGGGTATCGTGCCAGATAATCCTGCCACTGCGGGATCGAGTGAGCTCGATTCGCTCGGAGATATTCTGCGAGCTCGGTGTCCGGAGCGGGCACGAATACAATCTTCACCGTGGGTTTGAAGGGAGGAAGCGTGGTTACGCCCTGAACCGACGAGCTCAGTACCTGTCCGCTAAGCGTGGCACGATCGGCCAGCTGTGCGGGAGTCAACGATTCGTCCTTCTCAAACTTCAAGTTCGTCGGCACCACGCATTCTGCTTCGCTGCCGCGGGTGAGTGTCATGGTTCCCTTGGCATCGCGCTCCACAGAGGTGATGGAAGGGCCAAGCGCAACCTTGGGCAGTTTGCCGTAATTCGATTTGTTGATCTGAGGCACACCGGCGCAGCTTCGCACTTCCGGCTTCCCGTTAATGAGCAATCCTGTGAGTTGAACAAATGCCGCGCCGTTCGGCCCGTCGTACAGTTCGATTGCGGTGATAGAAACGTCTTTTGAGTGAGCCGGCAGAATCGCTGCGAAAGTCGGGAGGAGTACGAGACAGCTTCGCGTCAGAAAAGGCCAAAGACACAAGACAACATCAAACTTCGAACGTCGTGGCATAAAATCCCCGGGGTGACGGCGAGCGTCATATGAGGTCGCCCTGCGTAGGTGCCCGTATGATACTCACTGTCGATTCGAAGTCAAGCGCGGCTGGGGGAGACGAGGGGCCCAACGGTGCCATGAAATTTACAAAGTCAAATGTTTGCCACGCCCGCCGATTTGGCGTAACCTACTTAGCCGGACGCTTCTCCTTCCCCTCCGAAAGTTGCGAGTTCCATGGTGCCTTTCCGGCCAAATACCGACAGCAAAGAGTTCGAGATCGCGAATCTTGATAAGAGCCCGGCGACGGATCCGGGGCAAGCCGCAGACCTAACGATTCGTGTGTGGAGACAGGGTGCCAGCGATAAGGTGGCACTCACCTGGAGCAGCGAGAGCGTTCTTGTGTACATGATTGCCGACCTGGTTGCGGCGAGTCATGGGCGCACCGCGGACGAGACGATGGCTGCTATGGCGGCTCATTTCGATGATTCGCAGCAGGCCCTGGTAGCGGCAAAACGCATACAAACCGCGACCCTGGAATTTCTCGCCTGCAGGCCGGGCGATTACCGGGGAGCTGCGGTTTTGATCCATCCTGCCCATGGAACAGGTTTCACCCAGGCGATGGCACAGACTGCGCTGCGGTTGGCAGAGCCGGGACAGATTATTCTGTCGCAGCAAATCGCCAGTCGATTTCAGGAGTTGCCCGGAACTGAGCTTCGAGCCGTCCCCGCGCTAACGACCGGCGGTACCGAACATGCCGGCTTAATGGAGTTATTGTGGACCTCGGCGGAGAGGCTGGCGAGCCTGCGAAATACGGCACCCGCGGCGGCTCCAACTGCCAATCTGGATGCGCCCTTTGGGGCGACCATGATCGTAAATACATCTCCGGTCCAAACCGCGGGAAAACAAGGTAACAGGGCTGACAGCTCTAACAGCAGTTGGGCAAGCGCACAAGCTGCGGAAGGATTTTCAAATCGGGATGGAGCCTTTGCCAGGGGACTCGCAGAATTCGCAGAACACCAATCGTTCATCACCCCGCTCAGGATCGGTGTTGCGGCGATTGCGATTGTGCTCGTATTTGTCGGGCTCGTGCTGTTTCACCCATGGGCAGATTCTAACCTTCGACCGAAACCACAGTCGTACGAGACGCCGACCAATTCAGTGCCCGCACCCAGTGAACCGGCAAGCACTGTCCCCCAACCGCCACCAGTCGTAGAGCCTGCTCCTGAGTTGTCGACGAAATCGCAGCCGCCCGTGGTAAAGCCTCCGATCGTCAGTAATGCGCCAGCGCAGAAAACGAAAGAAAAAGACAAAGACAGTAAGCAGGAAAATAGATCGATCCAGGGATTCGAAGGCAACAGCACGTATAACGGCATGACCCAGAGAGACATCCCGCAGTTGTTGCAGTGGGCGCGGTCGGATGCCGGCAATGGGAATTACACGAAAGCCGCGCAGGAATACCGAGTGATCCTGCAATTGCAGCCAAGCAATCCGGAGGCGCGCGAAGGATTGCGAAAGATTCAAGTGGCTCAAGGGCTGGACCAGTAGCGTAGGTCAGGATTTCCCCCGGTCATCCCCAGACTGGGTTCGTTCTCGCGAGGAATCTCCATGTCCAACCGATTCGATTTCGGCGGCGTCAACTTGCGAGCGAGTGAGCAGCCGGCATGGGCTCGTCCGACTTCTGAAACGCCATTTTGCATCGCGGTTGTCGGGGATTTTACCGGCCGCGCGAATCGAACGATTTGCGAACCGAGCACCGTGGGACAACGCCGCGGGTGGCAAGTGGATCGCGATAACTTCGACGAAGTGCTTTCGCGTTTGCACCCGGAGCTGCAATTCCCCACCCAAAGCGGGGTTCGGCTGATATTTCGTTTTGAGGAGCTGGAAGATTTCCATCCCGACCGACTTTATAACAACGAAGCCTTCCAGAAACTCAAAAGCTTGCGCGAGCAGCTGCAGGATCCATCCAGGTTTAAAGAAGTTGCGGAACGGATCGGCATCCTGTCGGGCCCGGGGAGCGATCCAGCCAGAGAGAATGCGCGAGTGATCGCGGCAAATGTAGGGCGGCTCGCATCGGGTAGATTGCTGGATGAAATGATCGAGGAGATGGAATCTCGCGTCGCGTTAAAGCCGCCGCCACGATCGGATGACGTGCGGGAATTCGCCCGGCAGCTGGCGGCAAAGTATGCCGTCGGTGCACCCGACGCCCGGCAGCCGGGAGTGATTGCGGCCGTGGATCGTGCCATCGGAGACACCATGCGCACGATCCTGCACCATCCCGATTTCCAGGCTCTGGAAGCAATCTGGCGAGCGGCGTTTCTGCTGGTTCGGCGGCTTGAAACCAGCCCTCAATTGAAGATTTTTCTGTTCGACATCGCCAAGCACGAACTGGCGGCAGATTTGAGGCGGTCGCAGGATCTCCGGGAAACGGGAATTTTTAGACAAATAATTGGCAAAACAGTTGAAACGCCCGGTGCAGAGCCGTTCACTATCGTCATAGGAGCTTTCCGATTGGGCTCGACGATGGAAGACGTGCAACTCTTGACGAAATTGGCGAGAGTAGCGGACGGCGCCGGCGCGGTGCTGCTGGCCGAGGCAGATCCCATGCTGTTGGGTTGTTCCTCTCTTGCGGAGTCGCCGAGTCCACGCCATTGGAAAGAGTCCGACATGCCGAGTTCGTGGCAGAAGGTTCGTTCCCTGCCGGAGTCGACATCGGTTGGGCTCGCCCTGCCGCGTTTCCTCCTGCGATTGCCTTACGGCGAGGAAACCTCGCGGCTGGAAGCCTTCGATTTCGAGGAATTTCATGGCTCGCCGGCTCACGAGGAATATTTGTGGGGGAATCCAGCGTTTGTTGTCGCTTTAATGGTAGGGCAGTCTTTTGGGGACGCCGGATGGGAAATGCAGCTGGGACCCCGATCTCAAATGGAGAATTTGCCCCTGCATACTTATCGCTCTGACGGTGATCTGCAGGTGAAACCGTGTGCCGAAGTTCTGTTAACCGAAGAGGCAGTGGAACGCATTCTTGATCAGGGACTGATTCCCCTCGTCTCGTACAAGGGGCGCGACGCGGTGCGGGTGGGGAGATTTCACTCGATTGCGGAACCTCATAGCCCGTTGAAAGGGAGATGGGATGCTTGAGGGCTGGGTTGTTTGTGCTTGTGCCGGGGTGATCGAAAATTGAGTTTTGATGCGGGTTTTTACGGCTTAGCCTTGACTGATATGGGGCCTTGTGATAAACCCTAGTCCCACGGCCCCCTGAGGCCAGTGGGCTAAGGCCTAATTTCCTGTGAGGTTGGGCCTCCTCAACCGCTTCCCCGGCGATTGCAAAGTAAGCAAATTTCTTTTAAGGCACTTCTCCGAAAACTCGAAGAGGTAGGGAGCTAATATGGCAAAACCGAGCACTCAGCATAAATTGGACCGCGTGCGTCCGCCCAGAGTTCAGATCACCTACGATGTAGAGACCGGGGGCGCAATCGAAATTAAAGAACTCCCGTTTGTCGTTGGCGTTCTTGGCGATTTTACCGGTCAACCTGAACAACCTCTGCCAAAGCTTAAAGAGCGGCGCTTTGTTGAAGTCACACCCGACAACTTCGATTCCGTTCTGGAGAGCATGAAGCCGCATCTCTCGTTCGCGGTGGAAAATAAGCTCAGTGAAGACTCCAATGCGGGACAGATCAAAGTCGACTTGCGCTTCAAGAGCCTTGAGGATTTCGAGCCCGAGCAGGTCGCACGGCAGGTAAAGCCCCTGAAAGAGTTGCTCGATTTGCGCACCCGACTCAATGATCTGAAGGGCACTCTGCAGACCAATGAAAAGCTGGATGAAGCGCTGCTCGATGCCGTGAGCAAAAACGACAAACTCGACAAGCTGAAGGCCGAAGTCGGCCAGAAGGGGGAACCCAATGCCTGAGACCCAGAAACAAGCCGGTGGTTCGGCCGTAGTAGAGCAGGCGGCAGAATCGAGTCTGCTCGATCAGATCGTAGAGCAGGGGCGATTTGCCGACCCGGCAGCGCGCGAGAGAGGTAAGAACCTGGTGAAAGAATTCGTGGCCCAGGTGCTCGAGGGGTCGATGACTCTGGGCCGCGACGCGGACCAGATGATTTCGGCCCGCGTGGCGCAGATCGATCACCTAATTTCGATCCAGTTGAATGAAATCCTGCACCACCAACAGTTTCAAAAACTGGAGTCGACGTGGCGTGGACTCAAGTATCTGTTGGATCAGTCTGAGACCGGCACTCAGCTGAAGATCCGAATCCTGAATGCGTCGAAAAAAGACCTTCTCCGCGACTTGCAGCGCGCTCCCGAGTTTGATCAGAGTGCGATGTTCAAGAAGGTGTACGAGGAAGAGTACGGCATTTTCGGCGGCGAGCCGTTTGGGGCCCTGGTCGGCGATTACGAGTTCAGCAAACATCCCGAAGATCTGGAATTGCTGGAGAAGGTCTCCCAGGTTGCCGCGGCGGCGCACGCTCCGTTCCTGTCGGCAGCATCGTCTGAGCTGCTGAACATGGAAAGCTACACGAATCTCGATCAGCCGCGCGACATCGGCAAGATCTTCGATAGCACGGAGTACGCGAAGTGGAAGGGCTTCCGCGAGAGCGAGGATTCGAAGTATGTCGCGCTGACTTGCCCACGCGTTTTGATGCGGCTGCCGTATGGTCGCGACACGGCTCCGGTCGAAGGATTCAACTTCGAAGAAGGTGTGGACGGCACCGATCACTCCAAGTATCTCTGGGGTAACGCTGCCTATGCGCTTGCGACGAAGATGACCCAGGCCTTTGCCAGTTATGGCTGGTGCGTGGCAATCCGTGGCGTCGAAGGCGGTGGCCTCGTCGATGGCATGCCGTCGCACACTTTCCGCACGGACGAGGGCGACGTAGCCCTGAAGTGTCCGACCGAGATCGCGATCACCGATCGGCGCGAGAAAGAGCTGGCAGATCAAGGACTCGTTCCTCTGGTTCACTGCAAGGGTACCGACAAGGCTGCGTTCTTCAGTATCCAGTCATGCAATAAGCCGAAGCTGTATGACTCCGATGCGGCGACGGCGAATGCGCGCATTTCGGCGCAGCTGCCGTACATGATGGCGACCTGCCGGTTTGCGCATTATCTGAAGGCGATGATGCGTGACAAAATTGGCGGCTTTATGTCGCGCGATGATTGCTGGCGTTATCTGAATCGCTGGATCGGCCAGTACGTCACGCAGGACGATAAGGCAAATCAGGCAACCAAGGCAAAGTTCCCCCTGCGAGAAGCGCGTGTGGATGTAGAAGAGGTGAAAGGAAAGCCTGGAGTGTACCGCGCGGTGGCGTATTTGCGGCCGCACTTCCAGCTCGATGAACTGAACGTTTCACTGCGTCTGGTGGCCGAGCTGCCGGCTGCAGCGAAAGCATAACCCGGTTGTACCGGCACTATCGTTTCAAACAAGGCCCGCATGGCGTCTTGAAAAATCGTTCGTATTATGAGGAGGAGTTGCAATGGCAAGTGATGCGTATCTTTTGATTGACGGCGTAACC
>Ga0126373_10000034_pt1 | contig 144083 bp, 119 predicted proteins | sample PanSoiMetPlot_11_FD_92545 | JGI IMG/M metagenome (GOLD analysis project Ga0126373, IMG submission 92545) | Tropical forest soil microbial communities from Panama - MetaG Plot_11 | ecosystem: Environmental > Terrestrial > Soil > Tropical forest > Bulk soil | place: Panama | collected 2016-02-17
AAGTGAAAAACACTTTTGCCCAAATCGATGCCGACCGTGCGAATTTCCATGGGATGATCCTCCTGAAAGTGTTGTACAAGCCACTCGAGCCGGCGGCTAGAGCGGCGGCGGACCATCCCATTATTGATGAACTTTCCCTTGCCCCCGAAAAAAGCCGAGGTCGTGCAGAAATTGCATCCCATCGGACAACCTACCGACGGAATAATCGTCGCCGCCGTCCCTCCTTTGCGCTCGGGTAGCCGCAATCCCATGATCCGCGTCTCCAGCCCCGAAACGATTTCCGGATGCCGGATCGGCCTCTCCGCCGGCTCGCCCAGGTACCCCCGCATCCACGCGATCCCCTCGCCCCGCACGATATGATCGGCATCCACCAGGCCTTCGATGCCCGGGATCGCCGCCACATGACCACCCACTACGATCGCCGATTGCGGCGAAAACTCCCGCACCATCCGGCACATCTCGGCGACTTTCTTTACATTGACGATGATCGATGAAATCCCTACCACGTCATATTTCTGTCGCGCCAGTTCCTTCCGAAACCGCTCCCGCGTCGGGAAATCCAGTACCGTACAGGGCGCCGAAATATTCGCCTGGATCATCATGATCCCCCACGACCGGTGAAACATCCGCAGCGAAAACGCTCCTTGCGCCCGCGTCACCTGGTTGTGGTACAGCTCCATCGGATTGATCTTGCGGCTGCCAAACTCGTCGTCCTGCGCGTACGGCCCAAACACCGACGTCAGCAACACCCGCGCGCGTGTCCCTTTGGGATGTTTCGGATGAACTTGCATTGGATTGCATGCTCCTCTTCTCGCAGGCTAACGAGGCGGGGCACTGAGGTATGTGACAAAGCCACGCGATTACAAAACTATTACAGGCCGTGGATCACGAAAGTACCGACAACGCTCAGGGCACGCTCGGGTAGAGACGGGGCTTGCCCCGTCTCCGCCCAAACCGGTTCGCCCCCTGCAATCAGTGAAACGTCCGGCACTCGCCCGCCCCGGCACCACGCGCCCCTCCCGCCACTCTTCCTCCCCAATCCACCCGCAAACCTGATATAAACGCTCCTCGGAGTTCGCGCGTCTCGGCGACACTCGCCCGGAGGCCTTCATGCGATCCGTACTCACCCTCGCAACCATCCTTTTCGCGTCCACCCTGCTCGTCAGCGCGCAGGCCGGGGAGGAACCCGGCCCCCCGAAGCCCGAGCAATACGCCGCCACCGCCTTCATCACCAGCGGCCCAGCCCAAGGCAAGAGTGTGGGCGTGACCATCTACATCAACAGCTACACCACCGACCAGGAAGTCCAGAACTTTCTCGACATTCTCAAAACCAAAGGCCAGGACGGCCTCGAAGCCGCCTTCGATAAGACCAAGGAGCGCGGCCGCATCGCCATCATCGGCACCACCGGTAACGACATCAGCTTCATCCGTTCCCGCAACGCCGAGACCAAACGCATCATCCACATGGCCACCAACCGCACCATCAGTTTTCCCGAACTCTGGGCCAGCCCGCGCTCCCGCGACTACAAATTCGGCATCATCGAGCTGCGTCTCGATGCCAACGGCAACGGCGAGGGCACGCTTCTCTACGCCACCAAAATCAAATTCAACAAGAAAGGCGAACTCGAACTCGAAAACTACGGCCAGACCCCGATCCGCCTGGCCAACGTTCGCCGTGAGAAATGATCTGTGACGAAATTAGGAGGGTTGTCTGCAACTCGCGACGGAGAGATCGCGACAGAGAAGCTGCCCTGCGCCGGTCCAGGCTCTTCTTAGCGCCCTTCGCGATTCCTTAGCGAGCTCTGCGGTTAAAGTGTTTCGGAGGCTCACCCTTGCTCAACTTCAGAAGTCGACACAAGTCGCGACCACATCGTAGATCGTTACAGTCTCTACTGCAGCGTCTGCGACGCGTGCGCGTGCCCGCCGATGTTGTACCGCTTCAACTTCCGATACAAGGTCGCCCGGCTGATGCCCAGCATCTTCCCCGCCAGCGCCTTGTCGCCCTTCACCTGCTCGAACACCCGTTCGATCGTCGCCCGCTCAATATCTTCCAGGTCGGTCGAGCTCAACCCGTGCCCCGAGTTGGCTGAGGGCGAGTCCGCCGCCGGAGAGGCTTGCGCGATGGCCGGAGGCAGATCCGGCAGATCCAGCCGTTCCTGGTCGCCCAGCGCCACCGCCCGCTCTACGCAGTTTTCCAGCTCGCGCACGTTGCCCGGCCAGTCATACTGCAGCAGAGCCTTCATCGCGGCATTGGTCACTTGCATCGACCGTCCCGGCGCCAGCCGCTCCAGGAACCAGTGCGACAACATCGGAATATCCGACCGCCGTTCGCGCAGCGCGGGCACGTGCAGCGTCACCACATTCAGCCGGAAGAATAAGTCTTTCCGGAACGTTCCCGACCGGTACGCGGCTTCCAGGTCGCGATTCGTGGCCGCAATCACCCGCACATCTACCTTCACCCGCTGATTGCTTCCCACCGGCCGCACTTCTTTCTCCTGCAACACCCGCAGCAGCTTGGCTTGCATCTCCAGCGGCAGCTCGCCAATCTCATCCAGGAACAGCGTCCCTCCATCGGCCGCCTGGAACAAGCCCGACTTCGATCGCAGCGCCCCCGTGAACGCGCCCTTCTCGTAGCCGAACAACTCGCTCTCAATCAGCGTCGGCACCAGCGCTCCGCAATCCACCGCCACAAACGGCCGGTTCGCAAACGTGCCCCGGAAGTGAATGGCCCGCGCCACCAACTCCTTGCCCGTCCCACTCTCGCCCGTAATCAGCACCGGCGTGCGCGTATCCTTCAGCCGCGATACCATCCGCAGCACATCCTGGATCTTCGCCGACGATCCCACAATTCCGTAGAGCTGGCTTTCCGTATCCACCCGCTCGCGCAGGAACTGGTTCTCCTCCACCAGTCGCACCTTCTCCGCCATCCGCCGCAAGAACAGCCGCAACTCTTCCAGCGGCGAGAACGGCTTGGAGATGTAGTCATACGCTCCCAGCTTCATCGCCTGCACCGCCGTCTCCACCGACCCATGCCCGGTCATCACCGCCATCTCGGTGCGCGGCATGATCTTCTTCACCCGCTCCAGAAATTCCAATCCCGACATGTGCGGCATGACCAGGTCTGTCAGGATCATGTGCACCGGCTGCTCCTCGAGCAGGGCCAAGGCCGCTTCTCCATTTTCCGCTTGCAGGCACACAAAGCCGAGCGCTTCGCCTACCGTCATGCACAGCCGGCGAATGCTTTCCTCATCGTCCACCACCAGTAACCGGATTCTCAGGTCTTCACTCACTGCGCTTTCCCCATCGTTCGCTCGACCACGGAAATCAGATCCTGCACCCGGAACGGCTTTTCCAAATACGGGGCCCCCGTCCGTCGCAGAGTAGTTACCGTATCTTCGTTTGCAATGTCACCTGTCATAAATACTAGCCGCGCCACCAGGTCGGGACGGTGCGCCGCCATCCACGCATGCATCTTGGCTCCGTCCACGCCACCGGGCGTTACCATGTCGGATACCACACCCAAAAATTGCCCGCTCTCCAGCAGGCGCAGCGCCTCCGCCCCCGATCCCACGCCCACCACCGCGTACCCGTTGCGTTCCAGCGTGGACTGCACGAAGCCCAATACCGCCGGCTCATCCTCTACCACCAGCACCGGCTGCCGCGCTCCGTCTCCCGAAGGTAAGCTCATAGTTGCACCACTCCCGCCGCCACGCCGATTGAAGTCGATTCCGCGGCGACGGGCAGCCGCACAATAAACGTGGCGCCTTCCCCTTCCGCATTGTTGTGGCACAGGATCTCGCCCCCGTGCTCCCGCACGATCCCGTAGCAGATACTCAACCCCAGCCCGGTCCCTTTCCCCACTTCCTTGGTGGTAAAGAAGGGATCGAAAATCCTCTCCGGATACGAGATCCCTGGCCCGTTATCCCGGAACGACACTTCCACCGCCGCCCCCCGCTTCGCCGTCATGATCTCGATCCGTGGCGCCCGCCCGCTCTCGCGTACCGCGTCGTAGGCGTTGTTCAGGATGTTGAGGAACACCTGCTGCAGTTGGTGCGAATCTCCCACGATCGCCGGCAGATTCTCATCCAGGTGCTCCACTACCTGCACCCCGTGGCTGTTGAAGTCATAGGCCCGCAGTTGCACGGTCCGGTGCAGGATTCCATTCAGTTGCACCGGCTTCCGCTGCGGCGGCATCTGCCGCGCAAAGCTCAGCAGGTTCTGCACGATCTGCTTGGTCCGCTGGGCTTCCTGCAGGATCACCCGCAAATCCTTCCGCGCGACCTCGGGCAACTCCGGGTTCTCCAGCAGCAAATCCGCGAATCCCAGGATGGCCGTCAGCGGGTTGTTCACCTCGTGCGCCACGCCCGAAACTAACTGCCCGACCGCCGCCAGCTTTTCCGCGTGCAGCAGCTTCGATTGCAATACCGCCGAGTCGGTGATGTCGGTCATCACCACCACGATGCTGGTCACGATCCCCTGCTCGTCGCGCATCGGGCTCAGGTTCATGGAAAACTGCGCGACCCGCCCGTCCCCCCGCCCGATCTGCACTTCCAGGTTGTCCACCGGGTTGCCCGCCAGCGTCGATGCCAGGGCCGCTTCCACCGCCGGCCGCCGCATGGCGGCCACCAAATCCACGACCGGTCGCCCCAGCAATACCTTGCGGTCAAAACCCGCCTCGTCCCACCGCCGGTTCCCGTAACTGATCAGCCCCGCCGTATCTACTACCAGGATCAGGCTCTGCGTGTTATTCAGAATCTTCCCCGAGAAGTCCCGCTCGCGCTGCAGTTCCGCCTGGTAATTCTTCAGTCCGGTGATATCGAGCATCAGCCCGCGATACTGCATCACCTGGCCGTGCGCATCCGGAACGGCAAACGCATTGATCAGAACGTGAATCGCCGATCCATCCTTGCGCCGCAGCATTTCCTCGTGATTGCGCAGCACCCCCTGCTGCCGCATCACCTGGTTCAGGTACTCCAGCCGCTCCACAGAAAAATAAAGTTGGCTCGCGATGTCGACGTTCAGCAGCTCTTCCCGGCTGGCATACCCGAGCATCCGCACCAGCGCGTCATTCACCTCGATGAACCGCCCGCTGGGCACCGCAAAAAACAATCCTTCCTGGATGTTGTCGAACAGCTCCCGGTACCGCCGCTCCGCCTCGCGCCGGTCGGTGATGTCTTTCAGCACGTGTACGGTATGCAGCCGCTGGTTGTTGGCGCCGTGAATGCGCGAGGTCGATACCAGGTAAATGCGGTCCAGCACCCGGTGCACATACTCATCGGGCGCTTCGCTCAGGGTTCGGCAGAACGGGCAGGTGTGGGACGGCACCTCGCTGCCCAACGCCAGCAGCGCCCGCATATGAACTCCGATCAATTCTGCCGGCGGTACCCCGATGAAATCCGCCAGCGACCGGTTCACCCGCAGCACATTGTGATTTTCATCGTGCACCACGATGAAGTCCGGGATCGAGTCGAAAACCTCCATCCAGTGCCGGTTCGCTTTGTCCATGCGCCTGAATAACCGCGCATTCTCCAGCATGACCGACGCCTGCCCCGCCACCGCCTGCAGAAACTGCTCGTCTTCCCGCGGCAGCCCCTGACCCCGGTTGGCCAGGCACAGCACTCCGACCGCGTCGCTGGAGGCCCCTTTCAGGCGCACGATCAACGTGTCATTCCAGCCCAGCGCGCTCGCCAGCGCTGGACCGATCACCTCTCCCGCCGGACCGCCGTACATCCGCTCCGCATGTTGTGCCAGCGACTCAGTCAGCGCGTGACTCAGCCGCCTCTCCAGGCTCCGGTCCCGCACCACCGCCGATGTCCCGGCGTCATACACCACTGCCGTTTCCAAAACCGAATCCTCGAACAGGGCCAGCGCCGCCGCCTTCGCCCCAAGCAACTCCGCCGCCCGCTCCACAAAATGCCGGTGGAACTCGGGCCGGTGGACCATCCCGTCCAGTTCCTGCGCCAACCCCGCCAGTGTCTCGGCTCGTGAACGATTTCCTTCCGAGGCATGCAAGCTGCGCTTCGCTTCCAGCGCCACCGAGACCTGCGCAGCCAGCGCCCGTGCCCGCCGAACATCCTCTTGCGAGATCGCGCTGCCGTCGACCCGGTCCAGCACCCCGAACATTCCCAGCACCCGCCCGTCGGCGCTCAGCAGCGGCGCCGCCAGCAATTGTTTGATCTTGAACTTCGACACCATCGCCAGATTTGCGCCCGGGATCTTGCTGGCATCGTCCGTGAGAAATACTTCCTTCCCCCACAGGGCCTTGGTGGCAACTCCCTCCGGGAAGACCTCATTCACCGGCGCCGAGGTCCCGCTCTCCACCCCGAACCGCACGTGGAACGCTCCATCTTCCAGCAGGGCGATGAAGCAGCGCTTGTATCCGAGAAAATCTGCCGCGCGCACCACCAATGCGCTCAGAAACTGTTCCAGCTTCCCCAGCGACCCAAGGTCTGACGAGATCTCCAGCAGCTGATGCAGTTCGTGCGCCTGATTCCGCGCCGTGGCGTACAACTCGGCGTTCGCCACCGCCACCGCCCCGAACCCGGCCACCGCCGTCACCAGCGAGCGCTCTTCGCTGGTGAATACTCCATCCGGCCGCGGGTAAATGAGAATCACGCCTTGGGTGCGTGCCGTGCGGAACGGCGCCGCCAACAACATCCCCGAAGGCACCAGGTCGCTCAGCGCGTGCGTCGACGCTTCAATCGAGACGGTGAGCGGCTCGCCTGCCGCCACGGCGCGCGTCGCCAGGTCAGCCGCAAAGCGCAGAGCCATCCGGTCGTGACGCGCCCGGGCGGCGTTGGCTAGCTGCGGTCCATCCGCCGAGACCGCCTTCAGTTCAAACGGCCCCTCCTGCCGCATCAGCACGCATACCAGCTTCGTGCGCAACAACACCCGGATCCGGTCCGCCAGCCCCTCGACCACCGCATGCATATCGGGCACGCCGTGGAGCGCCTGCGCCGCCTCCGCCAGGATTTCGGCACGCCGGTTGTCCTCGCGCGAAACGTCACTCAACCGCCGTGCTTCCAGCAGGCTGCCCAACTGGCCGGCCAGAATGGTGGCCTTTGCCGATAGATCGTCAGTGAAGAAGTCTTCTTCCTTGTTGTGCAGGAAGGTCACCGCGCCGATTACCTCGTTCGAAACAATCAGTGGCGCCGCCATCAACGACTGCGCTCCGTACTGCGCTGCCATCGGGAACCGGGTGGGATCGACCGAATTCGCCACCACCGCCCGCCTCGTCCGCACCGCTTCGGCCGCGGCCGCACTGTCGCTGGCCTTCATTCGCTGTCCGCGAAAACGCTCGGCCATCACGCCATCCGCTTCAGCGCCAATCAGTTCGGTCGGAGAAAGCGAGCGCCAAAAGTACACCCCGCTGACTTGCAGTAACGCCCGCGTCTCGCGGCAAAACAACTCCATCAGCGCGCCCGCGCTGGCTCCGCGCGCCGCGGCTGACGAGAATCGAAGTAGCAACTGCTGGAAGCCCTCGTCGGACTTGGGATTTGGACCTCGGACCAGCGTCATGTCTCTCGCTTCCATGCTCAGAAAGGCACCGCCTGCCGACCTACCGTCCCCTACAAGTTATTTGAATATAAAGGGAAACTACCGTGCCATCTCAAATTGAGTCAAGTGAATAACCCGCAAGGTGTCAAGGTGGGAAATCCCGCGCCTTCTTCTGCCCTGCCTTTTCGGACTGAGATACCCTGCCCCTGCCCCCCTCCCTGGGACTCCTTGGCTCTTAATCTTCCCCGGTTACCAGCCGCTTCGGGCCCCGGTCATCCCCCACCCCCTCAGCCACTTGCATTTAGTCACTAAAGTAATGTTCCCAACGATTTAGTCGGCACGGTCTGCGCGCAACGCAGGGTAGGATTTTTCGCAAGGAGGAACTTGTGTCTCGAGCAACGCGAACTTGGCTGGCTTCTCTGGCCGCCTTTGCCCTTATCGCGATGCTGTCCCTGCAAACCCCGCGGACCTGGGCGCAGCAGGAGGATCTACCCCGAAAGGTCAAAACCCGGGTCGCCCCCGTGTACCCCACACTCGCCCGGCAGATGAATATCTCCGGCGTCGTCAAAGTCCAGGTTACGGTCGCTGCCAACGGCACGGTGAAATCCACCAAGCTGGTCGGCGGCCACCCGGTGCTGGCCACCGCGGCCCTCGACGCCGTCAAGAAATGGCGCTTTGAAGCCGGTCCGGAGGAAACCACCGGCATCGTCGAATTTAAGTTTGATCCCAGCGTCGCGGGTGCGCAGTGATCAACGTGGGAGGTATCAAAATGTCCCTGGGCCGCAGACTTTATCTTACTTTCGGCGCCGTCCTGGCCATGGTCCTGTTTCTCTTCCTGGTCAACTGGCGTGCCGTCAGCCGGGAGCATGCCGCCAAGGACGCGGCCAAGGCCTCCCTCGAACTCGCTGACGCCACCGACGCCGTCAAGTTCCAGATGATGCAGAACCGCCTTTACCTCAGCAACTACCTGCTGAGCGGCGACACCCGCGAAGTCGACCGCATGAATGATGGCCTCAAACTGCTGAACGACAAGCTCGACAAAGCCGCCTCCCTCTCCAACTCCGATCAGCAGAAGGCCGCCCTGCAGAAAGTTCAGGAACTCGAGCACAGCTGGGCCCGCGAATTCGCCCAACCTCTGGTCGACAAGCGCAAGGACGTCGACAGCGGCAATGCCACTGTCGCTGAACTCCAGATTTTCTACCTCCAGAAAGATGCCTCTTCGTGGGTCAAGAACTCCACCGAGGAACTCGACGTCGCCGACGCCGAAAATAAAAAGGTTCTCAACGAGCGCAAGCAATCCGACGAGACCGCGGCCACGCTCACCATCACGCTTTCCGCCTTCACCACGGTGGTCGCCCTGATCTTCGGCATTTTCCTCGCGCTCCATACCGCCCGCTCCATCACCGGGCCGGTCAGCCAGTTGATGGCGGTCGCCCACAAGATCGGCAACACCGGCGATCTCGACCACAACATCGAGATCGACATGAAGCGCCAGGACGAGATCGGCGAACTGGGCCGCACCTTCGCCAACATGGTCACCTATCTCAAGGAGATGGCCGCCGTTTCCGAAGCCATCGCCGCCGGCGACCTCAATGTCGAAGTGCAGCCCCGTTCCAAGCACGACACCCTGGGCAACGCGTTCTCGCAGATGGTGGTCAGCCTGCGCAGCCTGGTGCGCAGCGTCCGCGATTTAGCCTCCCAGGTGGCCAGCGCCTCCAGCCAGGTGGCCGGCGCCTCCGACGAATCCGCCAAGGTCAGCCTGCAAGCCTCCTCCGCCATCGATGAAGTCACCAGCACCATGCACGAGATGAGCGTCAACGTGCAAAACATGGTGAAGAGCACCCAGACGCAGGCCTCCAGCGTCAGCGAAACCTCGGCCTCCATCGATCAGATGGTCGCCTCCATCCAGCGCGTCGCCGATACCGCGAAGGTCCTGCTCGACATCTCCAACCGTTCGCGCGAGGAAGTTCACTCCGGCATCAACACCATGGATAAGGCCACCGAAGGCCTCAACAAAATCAATGACACCATCCGCTCCGCCGGCCAGATCATCGACGCCCTTGGCCAGCGCGCCGACGATATCGGCAAGATTATCGAGGTCATCGATGACCTCGCCGAGCAAACCAACCTGCTCGCCCTTAACGCCGCCATCGAGGCCGCCCGCGCCGGCGAACACGGACTCGGCTTCGCGGTAGTCGCCGACGAAGTTCGCAAGCTTGCGGAAAAGTCCGCCCAGTCCACCAAGGAAATTTCCGAGCTCATTCAAAGCATTCAGAAGGAAGCCCGCAAGGCCGTCGAGAACATGGATCAGTCGACCACCATCGTCAACGAAGGCCTCGACCTGGGCGGCGAACTCAACGGCGCGCTGCGCAAGATCTCCAACGTCGTGACTGAGGTCTATAAGTTCGCTCAGGAGATCGGCGCCGCCACCAATGAGCAGTCGCACGGCTCTTCCCAGATTGCCCGTGCCACCACCCGGCTCAACGAAATCACCCACGAGATCAACTCGGCGGTCGAGGAACAAGCCTCCGGCGCTCAGGCAGTAGTGAAAGCGATGGAGCGCATGCGCGAACTGGTGCAGCAAAGCACTTCGGGTTCCACCGAGCTGGCCGCCTCCGCCGAGCAGATGTCGAAGATGTCGCGCGAACTGCTCGACGCGATGGAGCGCGTCGCGGGTCGTACCGGCGACGTCGAGCGCCGCGTGGTCCGCCGCGACGAAAAGCCGGGCGCGCGCCACGCTGCCGCAGGAGCGCAAAGCTAGGGCCCGCGCATGAGCCGCGAACTGCACATCGTCGGGTTCCAGGTGGGTCGCGAGACCTACGGCGTCCCCATCACCTCGCTGCACGAGATCGTCCGCGTCCCCGAGATCACCGCTGTCCCCGACGCCCCCGAGTACATGGAAGGCGTCATTAACCTGCGCGGCAAGATCGTCTCGGTCATCGATCTGCGCAAGCGTTTTGGCGAGCAGCTAGCCGCGCCCGGCCGCCGCAATCGCATTCTGGTCGTCGAGCATCACGGCCGGCTCTCCGGCCTGATCGTCGATTCGGCCTCGGAGGTCCTGAAAATTCCCTCCACCGAAATCGAGCCCCCTCCTGCGGTCCTGCAGGAAGGCGGCTTGACCTGTGTCACCGGTCTCGGCAAGTACAAAGGGCGCCTGATCATGCTGCTCGACATGAACAAGCTGCTCGAATACAGCGGCCTGCGTCACAACAAGGATTCCGCCGACGCCAAATCCCCGGCCACCCCCAAGCCGGAAGCGCGCGGCGCCAGCGCCCGCTGAAACAGTAGAGACGGGGCTTGCCCCGTCTCCGGCACAACATCTGATCGAGCATCTCCGCTCAATGGAGCGGCGGGCGTCCTCGCCCGCTCTACCGGAGAGTCGAGGGCAAGAAATCCAGGCGGTTGGCCCCAGTAGTCAGCCGCCAAGCGGCGGTACAAGAAAGCCCGGCGCGGAAGCGCCGGGAAGGCGAGGTAAAGCGAGTCCCTTTTAGGGACGGCACTTAGCAACACAGGCGTCACCGACACGATCATGAGCTCATCCAGCGCTCCAGCGCCCGTGCTTACCGAAGCGGAACTCAAGCTCCTGCAGGCCCTCGTCTACCAGGAGTGCGGCATGCATTTCGACGAGCGCCGCACCCACTTCCTGCAGGATCGCCTGCTTCGCCGCCTGCGCGAGTGCCGCCTTGACTCTTTCTACAGCTACTACCGCCTGCTGATCAGCGAGCAGGGCAAGGACGAGCTCGCCCGCCTGCTCGAAAACCTGACCGTCAACGAAACCAGCTTCTTCCGCAACAAAGCCCAACTCGACCTGTTCCAGAAATTTGTTCTCGAGGATTTGCTCCGCCACAAGCAAGACCGCCGCGATTATTCCCTGCGCTTCTGGAGCGCCGGCTGCTCCACCGGGCAGGAGGCTTACACCATGGCCATGCAGGTGGTCGACGCCCTCGCTTACTACTACCTGCGCAACCCGCTGCCCTACGACATGCCGCTGCCCAAGCCGCTGATCCCGCAGCCCTGGAAAGTGGAAATCCTGGCCAGCGACATCAGCTACTCCGTGCTGCGCGCCGGCCAGGACGGCATCTACACCGAAAATCAGATGGCGAGCGTCGACTACGGCTATCGCCTGCGCTACTTCGACAAGCTCGGCGACCGCTACGCCATCAAAAAAGCGCTCAAGGAACTCGTCCACTTCGACTTTCACAACCTCAAGACCGAGTACCTGCCCCAGCGCAACGACGTCATCTTCTGCCGCAATGTCATGATGTACTTCGACGAAGCCGAGCAGAAGCGCCTCATCGACAAGTTTTACCGCTGTCTCAATCCCGACGGCTATCTCTTCGTGGGCCATGCCGAAAGCCTGCTCGGCCTCACCGACAAGTTTCAGATGGTGCACCGCAACAGCGGCACCGCCTATCAGCGCATCGAGGTGCGGTCATGACGGCCGGTCCCGACGAGCGCATGGCCGAACTCCGCCAGCTCTTCTTTGAGAGCGCGCAGGAACTGCTGCAGGCTCTCAATGACGAAGCCCTGCGCCTCGAAAAACATCCCGGCGATGCCGAGATCATCCGCAGCATTCGCCGCATCGTCCACACCCTCAAAGGCGATTCCGCTGCCTGCGGCTACCGCGAGTTGAGCGAGGTCGCGCACGAACTCGAAGATGCCCTCGCCCTCGAATCCGCCGCCGCGCACGCGACGCTCGCCGAGGTGGCCTTCGCCGCCGCCGACCTGTTCGCCGCGCTGCTCGCCGCATACCAGAAGGGCAAGAAACTCCCCTCGCGCGAGCCGCTGCGCAAAATGATCCGCGCCCTCACCGAGGCGCCTGCCCCCAAAAAACGGGCTCGCAGGAAAGCGCCCGAGGCGCCCTCCAAGCCCCCTGCTCCCAAGGCTCCGGTCTGGACCGAGTACGAGCAGCTCGCCCTCGCCACCGCGCAAGCCGAAAGTAAGCGCGTCTTCCACATCGTCGCCGACATCGATCCGCACTGCGCCATGCCAATCGCCGCCCGCCAGCTTGTCCAGAATGCGCTGGAAGCCATTGGCACCATCATCGCCGCGCGTCCCGAGACCGGCACCGCCGCCGCGGCCAAGCACGCCGAGTTCCTGTTCGCCACCGATAAGGACGCCGAAACCGTCGCCGCCAAATGCAAGATCCCGACCATCATTCAGGCGGCACGGGTCGAAGAGATGCCCGCCGCGAAGGTCGCCGCGCAGCCGCCTCAAAGCGCTCCGCAGCCCGAACCTCTCGACACCGCACCCGCAGCCGCCCCCGCGCCGCACGCCTCTACGCCGGGGCCATCGGAACACGAAGCTTCTATCGACGACCACGCTTCTGTTCCGGTCACGCTCGCCGAGAACATCCTGCGCGTCGACGCCGAGCGCATCGACAGCGTGCTCAACCTGGTTGGCGAGCTCATCATCGGCAAGTCGATGTTCCAGCAGGCGCTCAACGAATTCGCCAAGGTTTACCCGAAAGAGGCTCTGCGCGGAAAATTCGCCGACGCCATGGCCTTCCAGGCGCGCGTCCTCAATGACCTGCAGCGCTCGGTCATGAAAATCCGCATGGTCCCGGTCGAGCAGCTGTTCCGCCGCTTCCCGCGCATGGTGCGCGATGTTGCCCGCCAGTGCGGCAAGGAAGTCGACCTCGTGCTCAGCGGCCAGGACACCGACCTCGACAAGAGCATTCTTGACGCCATCGCCGAGCCGCTCACCCACATGGTGCGCAACGCGATCAGCCACGGCATCGAGCCTGCGGAAGATCGCACCCGCGCCGGCAAGCTTGCCCAGGGCAAGCTCCGTCTCGACGCCTATCACCAGGGCAACCAGGTCATCATCGAAATCAGCGATGATGGCCAGGGCATGGACGCCCGCCGCATCAAGGCCAAGGCCATCGAACTCGGCCTCACTACCGCCGAGGAAGCCGAACGCCTCGCCGAAAACGAAATCCTCGATTTCATCTTCCGCCCCGGCTTCTCCACCGCCGAGGAGGTTACCGAAATCTCTGGCCGGGGCGTTGGCATGGATGTCGTGCAGAGCGTGCTGCATCGCCTCAAGGGCACCGTGACTGTCGAAACCCGCCCCGGCCAGGGCACTACCTTCCGCCTCAAGCTGCCGCTCACGCTGGCCATCATCAAAGCGCTGCTATTCCGCGTCGAGCAGCGGCTCTACGCGATCCCGCTCAACACTGTGGTCGAGATCGCCCGCACCCTGGACTCTGAAATTCATCAGGTGGATCACTACGAGGTCCTGCAGTTGCGCAATCAAGTCTTGCCCCTGGTTCGGCTCGGCCGCGCGCCTGAGCCCTCTCCCGACGGCCATGCTCATAAGTTGTTTGTGCTCGTCATCAACGTTGGCGAGCGGAAATTCGGCCTCATTGTCGACGGCCTCGATGGCGAAGAAGAACTCGTCATCAAGGCACTCGACGACCAGACGGTCTCCACCGACCTGGTCAGCGGCGCTTCCATCCTCGGCGATGGCCGCGTCGTGCTCATCCTGAATCTCTCTGCGGTGGTCGAGCACTTCACGCGCTCGCGGCCCGCGGCCGCCGGCGGCATTGTCTCCGGCATGCTGCTGTCCCACGCCGATCGCGCCCGTCTCGGCCTCGCCGTCTCGCCCGGAGGTCACGCATGAGCGACCGTGTGCGTGTCCTCGTGGTCGACGACTCCGCGCTCATGCGCAAGCTGATCCCGCAGATCCTTGCCGCCGATCCGACCATCGAAGTCGTCGGTACCGCCATGGACGGCAGCTTCGGCCTGCGCAAGATCGAAGAACTCAAGCCCCAGGTCGTCACCCTCGATCTTGAAATGCCCGGCATGAACGGCATCGACATGCTCAAGCGCGTGATGCGCATGGTCTACCCGGTGCCCGTGCTGGTGGTCAGCGCGCACTCCACCGAGGGCGCCTCCATCACCCTGAAGGCCCTGGGCCTCGGCGCCTTCGACTTTGTCGCCAAGCCCAAAGACGTCTCCACCCGCATGCCCGAGATCGCCGCCGAACTCATCACCAAGATCAAGGCTGCCGCCCATAGCAAGGGCGTCACCGTGCCCAATCTCACCGGTCACGTCGTCTCGCCCGAGAAAGCTCCGCCTACCACCGGCAAAACCCCCAGCCGGGTCGTGGTCATCGGGGTCTCCACCGGCGGGCCCAACGCCCTCGAGTACGTCTTTTCGCAGCTGCCCCGCGACTTCCCCGGCACCATCCTGGTGGTTCAGCACATGCCGGAGAACTTTACTGAGATGTTCGCCCGCCGTCTTGACGACATCTCTCCCCTGCGCGTCAAAGAAGCGCAGTCCGGCGACCTGCTCATGCCCGGCCGGGTCCTGATTTGTCCTGGCAACCGTCACCTCAAGGTGAAGCGCCTGCCCTTGGGTGACGTGGCTCTGCTCAGTGACGAACCCCGGGTCAACGGCCATCGTCCGTCCGTCGACGTCCTGTTCCGCAGCGCCGCCGAGGAATTCGGCTCCCAGATCTTGGCCGTCCTGATGACCGGCATGGGCGACGACGGTGCCGAAGGCTTGGGCGCGGTCAAGGCCGCGGGCGGCATGACCATCGCCCAAAGTGAAGATACCTGTGTGGTTTTTGGCATGCCCAAGGCCGCTATCGACCGCGGGTATGCCACCCGCGTCGTTGGCCTGGAAGCCTTGGCCAGCACGCTAATCGCGCAATGTACCCCCGAGGCCCGGGAGGGCCGGGGCGAGTCCAAATCTGGGAACGGCCATGGCGCCAAAACCGCCGGGGCCGGGCAAAACTAGGGTTATCTAGCCGGCGGAACCGCCGCGTGATAGGCATTTAGGAGCTACAGGAGGTTGGTATGGAGCAGTTTGCAGCAGTTAAACGGAGTAAAGACGGCCAACCCGTCCGCTATCTGATCGTGGACGACTCCGTCTTTGCTCGGAAAAATCTCGCCCGCATGATCGAGTCCTTCGGCGGCATGCTGGCTGGCGAAGCGGGCGACGGACTTACCGCCATCACCGAATACGATCGCACCAAGCCCGACATCGTCCTCATGGACATCACCATGCCCCAGATGGAAGGCATCGAGGCCGCCGAGCGCATCGTGCAGTCGCACCCCGATGCCCGCATCGTCATGGTCTCCTCGGTCGGCTATCAGGAAAACATCGTGGCCGCCCTGCAGCGCGGCGCGCGCCACTTTGTCCAGAAGCCGGTCAAGCCCGAAGTCCTCTATGAAGTCATCAAGTACGTGCTGGGAGAAGACGCTGTTGTAGCAGCCGCAGCCGGGGCCTAACCGATGAAAATGGAGTTGATCCAGCCGTTCATCAATTCGGCGGACGCTGTGCTCGCTCAGGGTCTGCAGTGCTCCACTGCCATCGGCAGCCTCTCCATGGAAGAGGAGGGCTATCGCCGCAAGGGAGTCGCCGCCATGGTCGCGCTCACCGGCGATATCGAGGGCCGCATCATCTTCGATCTCGACCCGGAAACCGCCGTCCGCGTGGCCAGCAAAATGGCGGGCGCCGAACTGCCCGACTCCGACGATCTCGTCCGCGAGACCGCCTGCGAACTCGCCAACCAGATCATCGGCAACGCCGTCACCGCGCTCAATGATCAGGGCTTCCACTTCCGCGTGCATCCCCCCATCATGCATACCGCCGAGGAAGGCATCCGCTCCAGCGAAGATACCGAAGCCCTCGTGCTGTGCTTCGAAACCCCCATCGGCAGCGTCTTCATGAACATTGCTTTGCGCTACAACCGCCGCCGCTCCGGAGAACGAGCCGCCACCGCCGCCAGCTAGCCCTCCCCAACTTGTAGAGACGGGGCTTGCCCCGTCTGCCGCCTTGGACTTGATGCCCCATCCCCTTTTGCAGGCGATTCCCTTGCCTCGCCCTGACGCTTCACCAACCTGCGTTCACTTCGATCGCGGCCTTGGCTCCGGGGCCCAGCTTGGCATCTTTGGCGAAACCTGGTGTGCCGCCACCGATGCCCGCTGTGCCCCGCCCCTGCCGCCCCCGCCTCGATGCTGGCGAGAACCGCGAACATCCATGCATCGATTCGAACTCTTGCCAGTGTTACCGGCACGCCATCCGGGTCGAACCTGCCGTGCATTCGAGGCCCGGGCAGCAACGGAACCCTCGATAACCGCAGGGCGACCCGTAACGTCCGCAGTAGTAGCGCCAAGCCGCGTCGTGTCCGGCGAACACCCTCTCGATCTCATCGTTCTCCCTCAGCAACGGCGACGCTTCTGTTGGAACCTGGTTTGTTTCCGTGGGACGTCGACCGCCGTCGCTGATTGGAACTCCTAGCCGCCCCAGCCCCATGCGGCTCCGGATCAAGTTCTGAATCGAGTTCCTATGAGTGCCGTTCGGTGATTCCTGAATCGCCGGCACGGGCCGAACCCGAGTCGCCGCGCTTGCACTCGCATCTTCGCACTCATCGGACGGCCCGCACGGAACGAGCAAGAAAGCGTGCTGATTCCCATTCACATCCAATCCCACCCCCGCAATTTCTCCTCGGTTATTGATCGTTCCTGGCGACGTCAGATACAGGGAGGCATCCGCTGGAATCAGCGCGTTCATGTCGATCATCGTTCCATCGGGTTCCCACAAGAACGGCCGCGTGGTTTCGAAGGGACAGGTTTGCGCCGAAACGCCGATCACGGCGCCCTGTGCATTGATCCCGAATCCATAACTGCAAGCATCTCCCGGCAGAGTTCCAAGGTCGCGCTTCACTCCGTTTTTCCAGAGAAACGCATGGTTCACTTGGTTACCCTTTATGCTGGCCCAGCCCGTGACCTTCCCTGCATCGTTGATCGCGATGGCGTTTCCCAGGTCCCCTCCAAACGTCCCCAAATCCCTCAGTCGTCCCTGGCTCCACAGGAACGGGTGTTGCTTGCTGTCTCCCTTCAACGTCGATCCGCCCACCACTTCGCCCCGCTCGTTCAGCGCGAATGCGAACGTACATGTGCCCCCGAAGCTGCCTAGGTTCCGCATCGCACCGTTCTCCCAGAGAAACGCGCCGGTCGTCAGCGAGAAGCCGATATTGGCGCAATACGCACTGGGGTTCGAGTTTGTATAGGAGTCGCCGACAATCTGCCCCCGCTCATTCACCAGAAAGGCCATCGCGTCCGGTCCACCCAGGGTCCCCAAGTCCTGCATGCCCTTCTTTTCATCCCAGCCAAAGGCTCTCGTCTGGTATCCCAGCCCGAACATGGAATCAGGATCGGGCGTCGTGCTGGTCGCCATCCCAACCACCAGACCGCGGCTGTTCACAGCGTTGGCAAGGCTTTCATATCCTCCCTGCGCCAATGTTCCAACGTCCAGAATTTGCCCGTTCTTCCAGAGCACACCGCGCAGTTCTGGAAAGCCGGCGACCAGGGGATCGGTCTCACCATTTTCCGAGATACCGGCCACCAGCCCATTCCCGCCCATCCAGGTCGCTGCGCTGTTGCTCCCGCCCGGCAGCGTGCCCAGATCGACAATTCCACCACCGCCCCCGACCAAGCCGTGCGATGCGAAGCAATCATCGTTAAAACAGAAGTCTGGATAGGGGTCCGCACTCGAGGTATCGCCCCATCCCGCCACCGCGCCTCGGTTGTTAAGAACGGCCGCGTAACTGTTATCTGGGATATTTACATAACTTTGTGGCCCTCCGAAGGTTCCCAGGTCGATCAGGCGATAGCGTGGACGGGCCTGCGGCATCTGCTCCTCAATTGGGCGAGAGTTCGCTGCCGGCTGATTGGATTGCTTCTGCGCTGCGGCATAAGGGATACCCACCGCAACCATCAATGCCAACATTCCACTAACACACGTATTCCCTAGCATGGTGACACTCCTCATCTCAGATTTAGTACTGAGTCCCAGACAGGCCGGCAGCAGTCAAACGCTGCGGTGGGAAGTGCCAACCTGCGCGACGTCGGGTATTCGTGGGGAACCGTGAGTCCGCCGATCGTCGCGGGTAACTTGCAGTTACTCGCCACACACGTCAACCGAACTTCTTCTGGAGGCTTTCTGAAGCAACAAGTGATCTGGTTTCTATGATTTCCCTCTAGTTCTGAAGAAGGCGCTCGGAGCCTCGCCGCTCAGTGATAGACTTCTGACCATTTTCTTGGGGTGTTGGGATGGCGCCGTCCACCCGTTCCGATTCGCGCATCCGCTTCGGGCAGTTCGACGTGGATCTTGCTCAGCAGAAATTGCTGCACCGTGGCATCACGGTTCGGCTCGAGAGTCACCCCTTCCAGGTCCTCTCCGCTTTACTCGAGCATCCCGGCGAAATCGTCACCCGCGAAGCTTTGCGCCACCGCCTTTGGCCGAACGGCACTTATGTTGACTTTGAAGAAGGCCTGAACACCGCAGTTAAGAAACTTCGTTTTGCTCTCCAGGATTCCGCCGACAACCCACGCTTTGTCGAAACCATCCCCCGCCGTGGATACCGCTTTATTGCGCCCACTGGAACCTCCGCGCCGCCCGTCGAAATCGTTTCTCCACCGCCGGTCCCTCAGTCTCTACCAGCGCCCGCCGTCCCGCACCGATCACGCGTGGTCCCCTGGCTCGTCGCTGCTGCCGCTCTGACCATCCTTGCCGCTGCTGTTATTCGGTATCGCCCCCCGCGCCCGGTCGCGCATGAGCCCGCTCTGCAGAACCTCCGCTTCACAAAGCTCACTGACAACGGCAAGGTTGAAGACGCGGTTATCTCGCCCGACGGGCGCTATCTCGCGTATCTCCACGGTGACGGCCGCGGGTGGGATCAACTCGATGGATGGGAAGGTGGCAAGTCCAGCTTGCGGCTCCGCCAGGTTGCCACCCGAAGCGAGGTGCAGATTCTGGTCAAAGATGCGGACCTATACCCCGGGCTGAGTTTCTCGCCTGACGGCAACTACATCTATTTCTTGCGCAACGCGGATCAGGATCAAATGGTTCGCGACCTCTACCAGATCGCCACTCTGGGCGGCTCCGAGCGCAAACTGATCCATGACATCGATACCGCGGTCGCTTTTTCTCCCGATGGCCGCCAATTTGTCTATCAGCGAAGTCTTCAGCGGCAGATGTTAATCGAGGTGCGGATGGCGAATGCCGACGGCACTTCTGATCACCTGCTGACAACCCTACCCGATGGCGGAACTCCCTTGGGATGCGCCTGGTCACCCGATGGCAAGTCTATTGCCGCCTCGCACTTTCATTTCGGCCGCCCGCCCGATTTCCACATCGATGTGATTTCCCTGAACCACCCGCAGCCAGCTCTGCTGTTCTCCAGCACCAGCGCTATCGGTCGCCCGCGCTGGCTCCCCGACGGTTCCGCACTCCTGTTCGTCCTTCAGGATGCGAATCGCCGAGGCCAGATCTGGAGCATCTCCTACCCGGGAGGCAAAGCTCATCAGATCACCAACGACGCCAGCAACTACGACCTCCCCTTCGACACTACTCCCGATACTCGCTCGCTCGTGGCCATGGAAATCTCTCTTGTCTCCAGCCTCGAGGTCGCCTCTTCGTCTGATCCTTCCCGGAGCCGGGAGTTCTCTGCCGGCGATCTCCCCATTCTTAACGTACTTCCGCTCCCGGATGATCGAATCGTCATGCTCCGTGGCGGCGATCGCGAACTTTGGAGCATGAAGAGCGACGGTTCCAGCCTGCGCTTCCTCGGCCTGCACGAACTTGTCTGGCCCGCACGTTGCGGCCCTTATCTCGTCTTCGCGGCCCGCGACAGCGTCACCCGCGTCAATCTTGACGGCAGCGCTGCCAAGATCCTGGCCACCGGATGGTCCCCGGTCTGCTCTCCCGACGCGCGCTTCATCTATTACGCGGAATTGACCAATCCCCGCTGGAAAATCCGGCGCATTCCTATCGACGGCGGTCCGCTCACCGACATCGCCGAAAATCCCGGCGAAAGCATCCCCGGACTTCTCAGTATCTCGCCCGATGGCAAGTGGCTCGCATTCCCCTTTGATCAATACGGACCGACACCCGTCATGCAGATCGCAATTGTTTCCTCAGCCGGCGGCGCTTCTCCGCGGTTCCTGCACCCGCCCGGAAGTCTCGACGCCGGACCACGCTGGTCCTTCGACGGCAAGTCGCTCCAGTACCTCATCGACCGCGATGGCGCGAGTAATCTCTGGGAGCAGTCCGTGAATAGCGGCGCCGCCCGCCAGATCACACGTTTCTCTTCCGGGAAGATTTTCGACTTCCAGTGGTCCCTCGACGGCAAGCAGCTTTACCTGTGCCGCGGTACCATCTCTGCCGATGCAGTCCTCATTCAAAACCCGTGAGCTTGATCGCGCTCAGCTTCCCCCAAGCTCGATCACCTCCCTCACAATCCCCACCGCCGCCTCGGCTTGCTCAATCAACTCCCCCACCTCGAGGTTGACGGCCACCTCCCAGTGCCACGCATATCCGGCAGCCAGCTCATTCCAGGCCTTCGCAATTTCGCCATGCCGTCCGCTTTCATTCCAATGATCTTGGCGCTCACCCGCCTCGATCGTCCCATGCAGCCGGCTGTTCCTCTGCCACACGAACGCTGTCCCGCGCTGGCTGCGCAGCATCCACACCAGCGCATAGTCGTAACTGGGAAACCCCGCGTCATCAAATTGCCCCGAGAAGTTGTACCGGCCGTCGGAAAACACGCTCAAGCCGGCCCACCCGCTGACCGGCACCCCGTTGTGAAACACGATCGACCCGGTGTTGGCCACGATGTTGTACAGCATCGGAGGTGGCGGCGTCGAGAATGAGGGCTCGCCGGGCTCGTGAATCTTGCGCAGCCATTCCGCCATCTCCTGCGGCAGCTTCTCGTTAATGCGGATATTCGGTCCCAGCGCCGGCTGATGCACCAACCCGCCGCTCAGCCGCTGCTGGGCAAACTGCGCGTGCAGCAACTCTCCCGCATGGTTCGAGAGCGGACTCCCGAGCCCGCGCTGCACGCCGTACGCGAATCCAGAATAGGATGTCATACGGTCCTCCTTGACCGGATCGCTTGTGCGTCAACGCCACAGTCGACCGGGAGAACCGCGCTTCCGGATACGCCTCATCCGAAAGCCGTCATACGCGCCCGGAGACCAAAGCCAGCCACGCTGGCAAGCGCTGCACCCGTCGGAGATGCCTCGCCTGGATGATGGTGCTCCGGGATGGCAAAACGTTTCACACAGCCGACCTGCGGGCGCTTCTGTACCACGGTGGAACGGCTCAGGTGGACTCTCGCTCCGTTATCACTGCGCCCGGCCGTTCTTCCGGTTTCAATGAGTACGGCAGGACTCTCGCTTCAGTCTTGCCAGGCTCGGAGTACGATCGGCGGAAGCGCCCCGAATTTCCCCACGGATCCGCGCTTGCGGCTCCCTTCGCGAGGAGGCACTGCGATGGGCACCATCTGGATCTTTAAGACCAACTATGCGGACCCTACCTACCAGGTCGAATTTTCACCGGGACCGGGCCGGATGCCCGAGCGATTCCGCTTCACGGACGTCCATGAACTGCGCCACTTTCTCGACAGTCATCGCCTGCCCGGCATCAACTCTATCGAGGTCCTGCGCAGGCTCGCCGTCTCGGACCACATTGAACTGAAAACCGCCGCCTGATGCTCGCGCCGATGTAAACGACTGTCCCCTGTGACATTGCTTCTTACCCGCCGTTCCTGGATTGTCATTTTTTTGTTTCTTCGCAGTGGATCATTCCCTTCCAGCTGACACCGTTGTACAACAACCCCCATGGGCAAAACCCTTCGAGCCGTTCTTGTTCTCGTTGCTCTATCGCCATGCCTGCTCCAGGCGCAGGTTCCCAATGTTGATCAGGTGTTGCAGCATTTTGTCTCAGCTCTAGGCGGGGCGAACGAGCTTGAAAAGATTCACACCATGATTTTGCGCGGGACCGTAGAATTACCCGATTTCAAAGCAAGTGGCACAACTGCCGAGTATTTCCAGTATCCCGATCACTTCGCCGCCATAACCGACATCCCGGGCCACGGTGCGTCCAAACTCGTCTATGACGGGCACGAGGGCTGGCAGGTTAATCCTCAAAATGGACTCTCTCCCGTGACCGGCGCCGATTTGGCCGACATCCAGCGCCGCGCCAACATCCATTGGAACCTCAAATTGCGCGAGTTTTATCCGAACATCCAGGTGAAAGACCGGGAAGTGGTCAACGGAGAAGATTCCTGGAAGCTCGAGGCCTCCCTCGAAAACTCCACCTTCGATTTCTTCTTTAGTGTGAATACAGGCTTGCTTATACGATTCGATACCGACCAGCACGTCCCCAACGGTACCTCGAGCGTCTCGATCAGCGATTATCGCCGAGTAGATAAGGTGCTGTTTGCGTTCGGAGCGGCACAGACGGCGGGACCGGTGAAGTGGAGCCGGAAGCTTACCGAAGTCAAGTTCAACGCGCCGATCGACGACACTGTTTTTTCGAAGCCGCAAAAAACCGCTTCCAACTAGTATCCGACACTCGTGTAACGCAAATTGTCTAGGCCCATTTTCATCCAGCCTGAACGAACCACGCTCTGTCTCGGTCTCAGGCAGCTTGCGCGCCTGCCCATCCTTTCGATCCCTACGGCCCCGCCACTACAAACACCGGATTTTGCGGCGGCGGCTGCCCCACGGCGGTTGCACTTTGTGCTGCCGTTGTCGATACGCCCGATGAATTCGTCACCGTGAAAGTCCCCGGCCCGAGCGCCTTTACCACGAACGTACCGTTGTCCGGGTTCAACGTCGTATCCCCGGGGTTCTGAATCCCGCTCACCGAGATCGTCATGCCCACCCACAGCGGCGTACCCGACGTGAGCGTGTAACTGTAGGTCGAACTCGACCCGCTCTGCACCACTCCCCTGACGCTGGCCAACGCCGTCGGAAACAAACTCGCCGGCGTCGGCAGGTTCAGCACAAAGCTGTCGCCCGACGTCTTTACGATCGACACCCAGCCGCCATCGCAGTTCGACACGTACACCCGCGAGTTATCCGCCGATGCCGCCGCCGAAATCCGAAACCGCGCCGCCGCACAGTTGCCCGTACTCGAGACCGGCGCCAGCGGCAACGAGATCGCCTTGCTCACGGTGTTATTCCGCTCATTCACCACGGTTACCTGCGACGCGATGCACGGCACCGGCGGCGAACTCAGCATCTGCGTGCAATCGGAAGGATTGCTGTCCACAAAATAGCTCGCGATGTAGGCCCGTGAGCCATCGCTTAACGACGTCACCGACACCGGCGTGCACCCCGACGCCGGGCAAGGCGCACTCCCTCCGCCCGGCGGCACGGCCGTCAAACTGATGGTCGTCATCAACGCCGGCGGGTCCTTGGTCGCGTCGTAGATCCCGACCGAACTTGTGGCTGGCACCGGAATGTACAACCGGGTCAGCGCCTGGTCGTAATACATAAAATTCGCCACCCCCACCGGCAGAGGCGGCGTATAGGCTAGCTGATCCTGCAGCGCAGACGTGTACTCGGAGTCAATGCCGACCAGGTTCCCGTCCGCCGTAACCGCATACACCCGGTTGCTGTCCCCCCGCGCCACTATCCACTGCGGCGACCCGCTCAGCGGGATCGTCGCCACCACCGTCTCGTCTACCGAGTTAATGCTGCTGATGGTGTTGTCATCGCGGTTGGCCACATACAACTTCTTCCCGTTCGGCGTCTCCGCCATGGCCCACGGGGTCAGCCCCACCGGGATCGTTCCAGTGATGGCCAGCGTCGTTGCGCCGATCACCATCACATTCCCGTTGGGCTGCGTCTGCGTATTTGGGTCGATTGCTCCCAGAAACGAGTTCGCCACGTACATGTTCCCCGCCTCGGTCGAGTGCACAAACAGGGGATGGGATCCCACCGGCAAGTTCACCGTGGCGACCGCCCCCAGGCTCCCGGTCGAAGCCGCTCCGACGAACGTGCTCACCGAGTCCGATCCCGGATTTGCCGACCAAATCCGCGTCGCCTGGCCCGCCAGCACCGGCTGCACCGCCAGGTGCACCGGCATCACCCCGACTGTCGTCACCCCGGCATTCGAGTCGCCCGCGACGTCCACCTGCATCGTCGTGCCTTGGTTCGCCCCTCCGTTCAGGTTGGCGCTAAATGCCGTATGAAAATTCTCGGGATCCGGCGTGGGTACCGTATTCGGAATAATCGTGGGCCGATACACGTCGCCGCAGCCGGTCAGCAACAACCCCAACACCACCACCCAGGCCGCTCGGCCGCAGACACGCAGACTCATCGTGACCCCATCAGAAGTGTTTGAAATCATGTGCGGTTGGCAGAAGCAGATATTGTACCAGCACTCCCGTAGCCTCCCGTCCCCTTCCCCACCACCGTCGACTCCAAGAAATTTTCTCCACCCGATAACCATTCTCGTCCCGGAATCATCCATCTCAGAGGCACCACTCATGGTGGCTCGTCCCCATCTTCGCCGCGATCATTCCGTCTCCGGACGCGTTTTGCTGGGTTGTGTCCTCGCCCTGGCCTTGCTGGCCAGTCGCACCGCGGTATCGCACTTTCCGTCCACCACCTCCAGGCACTGGGTGCGCACCACCCACTTCAGCCATTTCGGCCAGAACCAGTGCCTGGCGCACAGTGATGTTCCGGCCGCCGCCCCCGCGGCCGCCCCGCTTCCTGATCTCGTTCCGCAACTGGCCCTTCCCAGCCCGGTCCCGCCTCCTCTGCTGTCCTTCCTGAGCGACGGCGCCCATCACAACCGGCCTCCTCCAATCGCGTAATCTCCCGTTTCGTCCCCGGCAACGCTGCGATCTGAATTTGCTGTTTTTCCAATCGCGGTCCGTTGCTGGTTGGCCATTGCGCCCAGCGCCGCGCGATTTTCGGACCCTTTCCCGGAGCACGTCGGCCTTTGGCGCTCGTTGCTCTCGCAGCCTGAGGAGGCTTTATGAAGAACCCCGCGAACTGGAACCATTCCGGCTGTCACCCTTCGCTGGACCGGCAAGTTGCCATCGCGCAAACGCTGCTGCACAACCTGCGCGACCTGCGCGCCCGCGGCCTTACCTCCCGCCATTACGATCTGATGCTGCTTTTGAAGGCGTCGCCCCCCGGCCAGTGCCGCGCCCTCGCCCAGCTCGCCGCCCGCACTCACTCCGCTCCGGCCGCCTGCGCCCTCGCGCTCCGCCAAATGCGCCGCCTCGGCCTGGTGCGCTCTCATTCCCTGGCTCCCAATCATCCCCGGTCTTCCCCGCTCACGCTCAAGGGCGAGGCCCTGCTCCGCCGCCTCTCCCGTCGCGACCGCGCCCGCTGGCTCCGCTTCGCGCCTTCTCTCCTCTCCAGCCTTCGCCTCCCGGAGGACCGCCCATGACCACCCGCAAAATCCTCTGTGTCGAAAACCAGCCCAACGCTCGCGACATCCTCACTCGCATGCTCGAGGACCTCGGCTACTCCGTCGTGCTCGCTGGCACCGCTCAGCAGGCGCTCGACCGCCTTGCCTCCTCCGACATTGACGGCGTCCTTCTCGAGTACGACCTCCCCGACCAGACCGGCGCCCGTCTCCGTTCCGAGATCAAGTCCCTCTGGCCCGATCTCCCGGTGCTCATGTTCGCTGGAGTCGGCCCCCAGACTCCGTTCATGCTCCGTTTCTTCGATGCCTACCTGCGCAATGCCGAGTTGCCCAGCGGCGATCCCCTCCAGGACTTGGTCAAATGACCGCTCGATTTCCCCAATTCGATGAAACCTCGGCGGTCCCCCCACACTCTTCCGCAAGAGGATTCATTTGTGGACGAACCCGCAATTTTTCCGGAACGGGCATTCTTCTGAAACTGCCCACTCCCAAAAATTACACATTCTTTCGAGGACACCCATCATGACTACTGCAGAACTCCAACGCGTACAGAAACGACTCCAGCGCGAGCGCGACCAGTTGCTCATCACCCTGCAGCGTCTCGCCGCCGAAACCCGCGACTGCGACCCCAAAGACCCCCAGGACGTCGCCGATCTCTGCCTGAACAGTCTCAGCAAGGAAAGCCTCTTCCAGCAGCGCAGCCAGGTGCAGGCCCGGCTTCGTATGATCGAGGCCGCGCTCGCTCGCGTCGACGACGGCTCCTTCGGCTCCTGCCAAACTTGCGGTGACGACATCCCCGCCCGCCGCCTGGAAGTTCTCCCCTGGGCCTCCAATTGTCTTCACTGCCAGGAACGCCTCGAGCAGCGCCACCTCGACCGTTCCCCTGCCGCTCCGCCCTTCTCGCCCATCGGCCGCCCCGCCCTGTGAGACGGCCGCTTCCGCCACGCCCAACCCCGGATCCCGTACCCTTACGAGATCCGGGGCCCTCCCCGCTCGCCCAACCCCATTGCCATGGAACGACGCCCGTCCTCGCCCAACCCCGATTCATGGAGCGACGGGCGTCCTCGCCCGTCCCGCCCAGCGCATCCCGGCTAATGACACCCCGCGCCCCCCCAACCCCATTCTCATGAACGACGCCCGTCCTCGCCCGTCCCGCCCAGCTGAAACACACCAACGACCCTCGACGCTACATTCCCCCTTGACTCCCCGCCCTTCCCGACGCACACTCGTCCCCTCGACCTCAGCTCTGTCGTTCCCCCGCTCTGCCTTGGCCGAGGCACGTACTTAGGCCTACTCCTGTTCGAATCACATCGGCCACACATCTACATTCAGGAGAAAAACCATGCCCAGCATCACCGGCTCTTTCGCCGGACGCGCCGTTTCCCAATGCTCTGTCTCTGTACCCGACCAGCCCAATCACGAAATGCAACTGATGCAAGTCAATGGTGTCCAGAAATCGCCCGACCCGAATTGGAATGACAGCCAGATGAGCTACTGGGGTAGCTCGGACCTGATCGAGCTGAACGGCATGCAGCGCGGCTACTTCACCAACCAGCACCGCGACGGCGACCGCGACTGCGGCACCTTCGAGGGCAAAATCACCACCACCGGCGCCCAGATGACCGTCGAGGGCACCTGGAAGTTCACCGGCGGCACCGGCAAGTACGAAGGCCTTACCGGCAACGGCACCTTCAAGGGCCGCATGACCGCCCCGGGCGCCTTCGAAGACACCTGGGAAGGCCACTACCAACTCGCCGAGAAATCCAGAGCTGCCTGATCCGCACCTCCACAGGGAGCGACGGGCGTCCTCGCCCGTCCCACTCCCTTCGCCCGGCTCCCGAACACCAAGCACCCACACCATCACCGCAGTCCGCCTGCCAGACTTGGTCGCGCAAGGTCACCGCCCACTCCCTCATCGACGCACACCCGACCGCCACCGGTAGAGACGGGGCTTGCCCCGTCTCCCGACCCTTGTCGTACGGTAGGTCGCGCGACGTCTGAACGATCCGCCCCCGACGTGCCACATCCAACCCGCCAGGGCGGCAGAAGATAGCCCAGCACGCAAGTGCTGGGAACACGTCCACCCACCCCAATCCCGTATGGACGGCGCCATCTGAAATCTGACAGCTGAAAGCTGACAGCTAAGCACCTTTCCCACTCTGAAACCCTTCCCAATATTTTCCCCGCCCCCCTCTTGCCTTAGCCACCCGATTTCGCACATAACAGTTATAGGGACTTATGCCGACAATTTCTTCCAGCAATAACTCCTTTGTTTCCAAGATTTTGCCCCTAACTCCCTATTTCTCAAAGATTTTGACCCTCTCCCTCACTTATCTCCTTCATTCCAGTAGACCGCAGGGGGAGGGGGGTGGAGCACTCTTATGCCTTCTTATCCAGCTTCGATTCCGCGTTGTCAGCACATCAAGATCAACGGCACCCAGTGCGGCTCGCCCGCCCTGCGCCGCCGCCGCTTCTGTTTCTTTCACCAGCAGTGGCGCCAGGAGCGCATCGCGCTCGGCGCCAAGCGCGTCCGCAGCGCCCGCAGCTTCGATCTGCCCGTGCTCGAAGATGCCAATTCCATCCAGATCACGCTCATGCAGATCATGCGCCTGATCCTGCGCGGACAGCTCGATCCCAAGTCCGCCGGCCTCCTGCTCTACGCGCTGCAGACCGCCTCGGTCAACCTGCGCCACACCGAGTTTGAGCCCCGCCTTCAAACCGATATCGTTCTCGATCCTCGCGACGCCCCCGACACCCCGCTCGGCGAACACCAGTGGTATCCGGAGGACTTCGAAGACGAAGAGGAAGAAACCGAAGACGAAGAGGAAGACGCAGAAGACGAAGATGCCGAAGACGAGGACCAGGCAGAATCCGGGGACGAAGAAGAACCAGAAGAGAAAGAAGGAATCAGCACCACCGCCGAAAAAGAAACCAAAGCCGCAACAGTAAACACAGCCGCCTTTGCCAACGACCAGCGACGAACCACCAACGACGCCGATTCCGATCGCAAAAAGCCCCCAGCCACCATCTCTGCCACCAACCCCCAAGCCACCGCAGCCAACGGCCAACGACCAACAACGAAAAACCAAGGCACCGCCCGCTGGTTCGCCCCCGACGGCACCCCGGTCACCGGCGCCAAGCTCAACGAACTCCGCCTGCTCACCCACTTCATCGACTGCATCGCCCCTCTACCGCCCGGAGAGAAAGATGACGACTGATGACACCTCGCGTGTGCGCACTCGGGCGCTGGCCAACTGAGGGGCTCATTCGTTGTTGGGCTGATTTTCTGCAGCAGGCAGAGACGCAAAAGCCGACCGGTACGACTACGAATTGGCGCGTTTGTGCGCCTTCTTCAATTCTTTGCGCTGCTCCTTGGCCGCCTTGTTCATCGCCTTCTGCTGCGCCTTGGCTTGGTTGTGCGCCACTTTCTGCGAGCGATGCTGGCCGCTGTCGCGCGCGGCGGAGGGAACAGTGGCCATCAGAACGGCCACCAACAAAATTGCGGCAGGCTTCCTCATTGCGTCTTCGCAGGGGCTATCGGTTCATCCTTCTCGGCCCGCTGCATTTTAGCCTGCCTCCCGGTGGAGGAAAAGAGCCAATGCCAGAGTCCGGGAACCGCCCACGAGCCACGAAAGCTCGCGTGGGGGCGGGTGCCCTCACCCGCCCTGCCCTGCAGTCGCGACCGCTTCAGTACTGGCGCGGCCTGAGCCCGGGCATTTGCTGGAAGGTGCGGAGAAATTGACAAGGACAACGACTATGCCGGAGTTGACCGGTTTCGAAGAAGCAATTTCAACCGGAGCCCTGCGCAGACCGCATCGTGCTTTGCAGCTCTCCCACCAGCTAGGCGCGACGCGCGGCCCAGGCCGAGAGAACCTCTTTTTCTTTCGCGATCGTGAGGAACTCCGACGGCTCCATGCGGTGCGCGAAGTAATAGTCGTTCAGGCAGTCGAAGGCGGTTTCTTCGAAAGGCCGGGTGCGCCATCCGGCCTGGAACGCTTTCTGGCTGCTAACGCGGTAGAGGCCCTGGTTGCTTGGATCGGGGCGCCAGAAGGGGAAGTATCCGGCAAAGGTGTGCAGCACGGCGTCGGAGTCCAGCCCGTGCTCGTGCAGGAACTGCGCGGGAATCCAGACGAAGTTCGCATCCGAGCGGGTGGCGAGTTTGCACGCCTCCAGAAATTCGCGCATCGAGATCGAGTTGCCGGTGAGGTTGTAAGTGCCATAGAGCGAACGATTGACGGCCAGGCCGAGAAAGCGCGCAACATCTTTGACGTCGACTAACTCGACCGGATCGTGACCCTCACCGGGCGCGATGTGGTCGCCGCCCTGCTGGGCGCGCATCAGCCAGGTGAGAAGGTCGGGAGTATCGTCGCGACGACCCTTGATGGGCCCGGGACGCACGATGGTCAGGCGATCGCCAATGATCTTGTGCAGGCGGCGCTCGCTTTCGGCTTTGTTCCGATCGTAGGTTCGGCCGGAACCGTTCCAGGGCTCCATGGGCGCGTCCTCGTCGATAGTCGACTTGGCAAATTCTTTGGAGTCATAAGCGGCTACCGAGGAGACGAAGAGGTAGTGTGCGGCCCGCTCGTGGAGAAATTCGGCAGCCGGCGCCACCAGTGCGGGATCATTCGGCCAGACATCAATGATGACATCGAAGCGGCGGCGCGAGAGGGCGGACAGATCCTGGTCGTTCGCATCGGCGCTGCGGAAACCACGCAGCTTCTCGAGGTGCGGGAACAGCTCCGGATTCGTCACGCCACGATTGAACAGGGTGACCGTGTGGCCATCGGCGACCAGGGTATTGACCACCGCTGGGCCCAGGAAAAATGTGCCCCCCAGAACCAATATCCGTTTGGGCGCATGGCTCGCCCAAGCCGCGGTCGGGAGCAGCGCCGAGCATGCACTGGCGACGCTGAAAGCAGCGGACTGCCTGAGGAAGTGCCGGCGGTTCATGGGTGGACTCCCGGATGGGATAGACGCTGACACGGTGAACAGGTTATTAGACAAAATGCTGAACTTCGCCCGGATGGACATGCGAGGGTCCCGGTCTCTACGCGGGCCGCGCGGACAAGAGTGTCCGCACCACACTGGCAGATCAGCTGCGCCCGCGGCGGGAGCGGCCCCCGGCGACGGCGGCCTCGGGAGCGGCTTTGGCGGCGGGCTTCTTCTTGCCTTCCATTTCGGCGAGGCTCTGTTTGAGGGCGGACATCAGATCGACAACAGGAGCGAGTTTTTTGGGCTTGTCGATCTCCACTACCTTGCCGCCTTCAAGCTTGGTCTCAATGAGCTTTTTCAGGTTCTCCTGAAAATCGTCGTGGTACTTTTCCGGGTCCCACTCGCCGGCAAGAGCTTCGATGAGCTGGTGCGCGACCTTCACCTCGGCGTCCTTGAGTTCGACGTCGGGATCACCGAAGCCTTCGACTTTCTTGACTTCCTCGGCGTAGTACATGGTGTGGAGCATCAGGCCGCCTTCGGTGGGGCGCAGGAAGACGGTGTACTCGCGGTTGTGCATGGTGAGCTTGGCGATGGCGACGTACTCGCTTTCCTCGAGGGCCTTGGAGAGCAGCGCGTAAGGGCGCCGGCCCGCTTCCTCGGGAAGCATGTAATAGGAGGCATCGAAGTAGACCGGGTCGACCTCGGCTTCCTTGACGAACTCGAGGATCTCCATGGTCTTGGCGGTCTGGGGCTCGATCTTCTTGATCTCTTCGGGCTCGATGACGACGTACTCGTCCTTGCGGAATTCGTAGCCCTTGACGATCTCACTGCGGTCGACGACCTTGTTCTCGAGCGGGCAAATGTACTGCTGCTTCACCCGCTGCAGGTCGGGACGGTGGAGCATGTTGAAGGAGATGCCCTGACTGCGGGCGCCGGAGAAAAGACGCACCGGCATCGAGATCAAGCCAAAGGTAAGGTACCCGGACCAAACGGAGGCCGCCATAGGTTCTCCTGAGAGTGGAAACTCCCACCGAGTTGAGATGACGCCAGAGCCGCGCCAGCCTCGGAGAGTTTAACGTACCTTTAGACTTTTGGGAGAGGAGGCCGGAGAGCGGAATCGAAAGAAAAAGCACGACGGGCAGGGTGGGGAGTGGGGAGTACCCTAGGGATTGGTGTTAACCGAGGGGGTTCGTTGGGGGGCAGGCTCGAGCGCCCACGGTTTGAACGGAATTTAAGGATGATTGCGGCGAGTCTCTGAAAAGCTTGAACCGCCAAGAGCACAAAGGACGGCTGCGCGAGCCGCAAAGAAAGCTTCGGGGAGCGTTTACAGAACCTTCGGAACCGAAACCTCGGGGATTGCAGCACTCACTAGGGGACGCCTCGGGGCCGACTGCGATGGTGGAGTTCTAAGGGGATGACAGGATACGCGTGGGCACAGGACGGGGCACGGATGGCCTGGGTGGCGGGGGTCACGGCCGGGTTTGCCATCCTGGGATATGCGGTTCGAGGGGTAAATCGTTCGGGGGCGATAGCGGGGGCGGCGGTGTGTCTCGCCCTGTTTGGAGCGGCGGGGCCCGGAGCATTTGCGGCGCTGCTGGCAGTATTTGTGATCACTTGGATTGCCACCCGGGTGGGGCGGGCGAGGAAAGTGCGGCTGGGGACGGCGGAACGAGGCGAAGGGCGGCGGGCCTCGCAGGTGCTGGCGAACCTGGGCGTCGCGGCGGGTTGTGCGGCACTGTACGCGTTGCGCGGAGAGGCCCTGTGGCTGGTGGCGATGGCGGCGGCGATGGCGGAAGCCGCGGCGGATACGGTCTCAAGTGAACTGGGTCAGGCGTTCAGCCGGCGCGCGCTGCTCATCACCAGCCTGGAGACGGTGCCGCCGGGAACGGATGGGGGAATCAGCATTCGGGGCACGGCGTCAGGAGTGCTGGCGGCAGGCTTGGTGGGGGCGGTCTGTGCGGCGGCGGGATTGATTCCGCAGCGCCTGGCGGCGGTGGCAGCGGTGGCAGGCGTGGCGGGGATGCTGGTGGATAGCCTGCTGGGTGCGTGCTTCGAGCGCTCGCGGCAGATGAGTAATGACGCCGTGAATTTTGCCGGAACCATTACGGCGGCGGTGCTGGGGGCGCTGGTGGCAGGGTGGAGAGGGTAGATCTCAATTCGGTCAGGCAGGCTCGGCGCAAGGAACAACTTGCTGGATTTCTTCCCCTTCAACGAGGTGATGCATGCCGGATTCCAGCAGCGGGAGCTAGTCGCTGATGGCAACTGCCGTGAAGTCGTTCTTTTGCCGATCGTAGACATAGTACGAACTGGCGCTGTCTTCCTTAAAGAACTCGATGGCTGCGTGTTTAAGGATCAGGACCGCAGGTTCGCCCAGATCGCACTCCCAGTATCCCTTGCCACATGCGGTTTCATACCTGCCGGATTTCACGGTAGCGATCCCCATCAGATCCAGGAAGCCGATGTCGATTTCTTCGAGGCGGCGCCAGTCACAGCCCGTCGGGGTCTTGAGGCAGACAAACAGGCCGAGCTCGGACGATGCCTCATTCACGAGCAGGAAGGCTTTATCGGGAACACCATCGCCGTTGAAATCCCCGACGGCCACCAGGAAGCGACTCCGTTCTCGTCGCCGGAATTCCTGGTGGGTCAGGCTGGCGGGAGGTGTATGCCATCCCTTAGGAAAGTCCTCCGCTGGAGCGGCCTTGCAGACAAAGCCGATCGTTAAAAGGATAGCGGCACCAAAAAGGTCGAACCTAAGTACCCGACTGGCAACCATGGCTGGATACTAGCGATACTTATAGCTGTAACATATGTTACTAAGAGCCGAGATCGTTAAGCTGCTATTTTACGCCAACTCCCAAGGCGAAAAACGAGCACTCATTGCAGCGAAAGTCGATTTACTTTGCCAATCCTGTTGTCCAATTCACCAACAGCGTGAGCGGACGGATTCCGATTCGAGATTTTCCCAGGGTGTCCACCAGCAGACGACCGTCGGGCGCGACATCGTAGCTGGCGCTGAAGAGCAGGGTCTGACCGATGGTGGTATGGAAAAGCGTCTTTGGGGGACCGGTCTGGATGGCGCCCTGGTGGATGGTGATGGGAAACTCCAGGATGTCATCGCCATTGACAGCAATCAGCGCATTACCATCGGGGCGCCAACGCGGGGTATCTGCGCCGCTAGAGGAGACCTGCCACCTGGAGCCGGGTCCGGGAAAAGGGGCGATGTAGACTTCGTCGCGGCCGGACTCGCGCGAGGTGTAGGCGACCCAGTGGCCGTCGGGTGAAAAGACTCCGCCGCGCTCCCAATTGGGAGTCTGTACGAAGGGAAAGGGCTTCTGATCACCAGAGACGGGCATTGCAAAGATATCGGTCGCACCCGGCTCTCCGCGATCATAGAGGATGTACTTGCCGTCGGGGGACCAGTCGGTGGGAGCTTGCCAGACCTCCTCGGCATAGAGGCGGCGCTCGGTTCCAGTTCCATCCGCGGCGTGCATGCTGAGTTGGGCCTTACTCGTATGCTCGGGAATCGACATGTACGCCAAATTCTTTCCGTCGCGGGACCACACCGGACTGCTACTGCTGCCATTGGACGTCAGGTGGGTGCGCAGGCCGTTGCTGGTGTCGAAAACCCAGATATCGGGATTGGGCTCGCCGAATTCCAGCGCCAGCTTGCGTCCATCGTGGGAAATTCGGGGATCATTGCTGCCCTTTTCGCCGATCGTACCGAGAACCGTGCCATGGGCGTCGAACCAGGTAAGTTGTGCGTCTTCGAGAGCATTCGCGCCGGTCGCATAAACCAGCAATCCATTGTTCGAGGCAGTAAAGACACCCCGCCAGATGGCCTGGTCATTCACTACCTTGTCGGCAATCCGAACCGGATCGCCCTGCAGTTGAAGACGTCCGGTGTCGAAGCGCTGAGCCATGAGATCGTTCTTACGCAGGAACAAGACATAGCCGGAAGAATAGATGGCGTCGGTGTTGGTGCTGATCAACATTCCGGGGTTCGGCGCGCTTCGGTTCAACGAGCCCAGGTAAATGCCGGCGAATTCCTGCAAGCCGCTGTGATTGGTGGCGAGGTAGAGAAAATGATCGCCATCCGGAAGGAACTGGGGCCAGCGGTGAGTGCTGTGTTTCGCGGAATCGAGGGTGGTTACTGGCGTAGGAGTCCCGCCGGCTTCAGGAACCTGGTAAAGGGCGCTGCGAATATTCGGCGTGAAGAGCAGCACACCTTTGGAACTCCAGGCGCCGCCACGCGGGTTGGGCGCATCGCACAGCGTCATGGGCGCGCCACCTGAAGCGTCGACGGTTTTCAGCTTGCCCGCAGCAAAGAATGCGACCCTCCGGCTGTCGGGCGACCAGAAAGGAAACTCGGAGCTCTCGGTGCCTTCGAGCGGGTGTACTTCTCCGCTCTCAATCGAGCGCAGCCAGAGTCGCCCGCCGGCACCGAAGACCAAGTGTGTGCCGTCGGGCGAAATGGCGGGCGGGCCGCCGGCATCGCCGGTCATGTCGTAGGCCAGGTCCTCGGGCGGAGGCAAGGCAGCAACCAGCCGACGGTTCTCGGCCGGTCTTCTCGAGAGGGTCAAGGCCGCAGCGAGAATTCCCGCGATGAGGGCAATCGATGCCAGCCCGAGCAGCCAACGGTGCCGCAGCGGCGGCGCGGCGCTAGAGCGGATGCTCTCGGGGGCAAGCGCGGTGGCCGGATCGCTTGCCCACTGCAACTCGGCAGCGATGTCGGAGGCACTTTGCCAACGTTTTTCGGGATCCTTTTGCAGGGCACGCGCAATCACGTGCGCGAGCACGGGCGAGATGGGATTGCGGATCGCAGAGACCGGCTCGGGATCTTTCTCCAGGATGGCCGAAGCGACGCTGATCTGGCTTTTGCCTTCGAAGGCGCGCTTGCCGGTAGCCATCTCGTAGAGCACGGCACCGAAAGCAAAGATATCGGCACGGGCATCAGCCTCTTTGCCCTCGATCTGCTCCGGTGACATGTATTGGATGGTGCCCACGATGCTGCCGGCCGTGGTGAGCGGCGTGACGGGACTAGGGCCACTGGCGGTGCGGGCGCCGGAAAGAAGCGGCGCGGATCCGGAACCGGGGGCGCCCAACGAGGCAGGCTTGGCCAAGCCGAAGTCCATCAGCTTGGCACCCGACTTGGTGAGCATGATGTTGCCGGGTTTCAGGTCACGATGGACGATGCCGGAGCGGTGCGCGACGGCCAGCGCTTCGGCGATCTCGATGCCGGTCCTGGAAAGCTCGTTGAGCGGGATGGGACCCTTGCGCAGGCGCTCAGCCAGAGTTTCTCCGTCGAGAAACTCCATGACGAGGAAGTCGGTGCCGTTCTGCGAGCCTACGTCGAAGAGCTGGCAGATATGGGCGTGATTGAGCGATGAGATGGCGCGGGCTTCGCGCTCAAAGCGCTGTTTGAACTCGGGGCTTTCGGACAGATTCCTGGGAAGGATCTTGATGGCGACGATGCGGTCGAGGCGGGTATCGCGGGCACGGTACACTTCGCCCATTCCGCCTGCGCCGAGCGGCGATTGAATTTCATAAGGTCCAAGGGTCGTGCCAGGAGCTAGTGGCATTGGTGGGCGCCATTATGGCATGGGGCGGGATGATCGGGAAATGCGTGCGCGACGTAGTTCGCATTTCGAAGCGGGGGATCGGGCCTCAGGTGGCGGAGACAGGGCCCTGGTGGACAGTGGCTGCGGAGGAGGGTGGCGCATCTATAGAAAAGTAGGAACTGATTTTCGATCGTCGGAGCGGGAGAGAGCTGGCCGAGGAGCTAGCTCGCAAAGTGCGGCAAAAGCATGGAAGCGGGGCTATGGCAGACCTTCGTAAATGTCAGACGCGGCTTGGGCTCCCACGGTTGTACATGACCCTCTGTACCTTGATGGGGTAGTTACTCCACGCGACAATCAGGTTACCTCCCCGAGCAGATGATTCACTGGACGTAGAGCCAGCCTGGAAGCATCCAACTGGGCGCCGGCTGGATCATTTTCTCGACGAGGAAACTGAGTGCGTGGTTGGCGGGAAGTAATGAAAACGCAGACGCTTGTGATTGGGTATGCTCTGGCGCTGGCCTTATTTGTGTTCGCCCAGCGGCATCCGGAAGTGACGCCGTCCGGCAGTTTTTCAGGCGTAGTGGACTTGACGCATCCCTGGAATGGCAAGGCGGATCGCGGGCCGGCGCAACCGGCAGCGCTGGTGAAGAAGACAAGTCTATTGGGAGTCCCGGCCAGCACCTCGCCGAACACCAACATCGACGCGCCGGCGCAACTGGCGCGCGGCATGTGGACGGTGGGACAGATTCCGCCCGAGCGACTGATTGCACCGCTGGCAGTACTGGATGTGACGTCGCAGGTGAGGCGCAACCCGGACTACGAGGTTTCGGTCGAAGATATCGCGCAGTGGGAGCAGATTCACGGCGACATTCCGGCGGGCGCAGTGGTGCTGGCGCGTACGGGATGGAGCCAGCGCTGGAGTTCAAGCGCGCAATACCGGAATGCAGACAAGCGCGGAGTGATGCACTTCCCCGGCTTCTCGGAAGACGCGGCGAAGTTCCTGGTGGAAGGACGGGCGGTGCTGGCCCTGGGGATCGATACGCTCAGCGTGGATCCCGGCGCGTCGAAAACCATGGCGGTGCACGAGTACACGCTGGCCCACAGCGTGTATCACCTGGAGAACGTGGCTAACCTGGATCGCGTCCCGGATGCGGGCGCCGTGGTGGTGGTGGCGCCCATGAAGCTCGAAGGCGAAGTAGACGGGCCGGTGCGGATTCTAGCACTGACCCGGTAGGAACGGCTCTGGCCTTCAGCCTTCAGCTTTCAGCTGTCGGCTTTCAGTCCTAAATTCCCAAATACCGAAACACTTGCGCGGCCCTTGGGGGAGTAGCTTTGTTTCGCGAAAGGTCCACCCGTTGGGGAAACGCCGAAGCTAATTGCGCACGGAGAGTGCGGCCGATAACCTCCCACGGTGCGTTCCTTCAAATGGATCATTGGTATCTCGGTCGTCGTTTCTTGCATCTTGCTGCCGTGCGCGCTAGTTGGGTGCCGCGGATTGAGGCACGCCGCCGGAGTTGAAACTGTCCGCAGCGACGATAGGGTCACTGTGGTGGATGTACGCTTCCCAATCGCGGACGTGGGCGGGTTGTTGTGGTATCGGGCAATCCTCCCGAAAGTGGAGCCGTCCGAGAAGCTCCCGGTCTTCTATTTTCTGCATGGGGCGAACAGCGACCCAGCGCAGGTGATGGCGTCTTCACCGATAACCAATCTGGCGATCGAGGAAAGGCTGATCGTGGTCCTGCCCAACGCCGAGTTTTCGTATTACACCAACGCTCGGCACAAATGGCATGCACGCTGGGAGGATGCCATCACGCAGGAGTTGCGACGAGATGTGGAGTCGCGGTTTCCGGTGTTGATAGGCCGCGAGCATACGGGGATTGCGGGGCTCTCGATGGGCGGTTATGGAGCGATCAAGCTGACGCTGAAGCACCCAGAGGAGTATGGATTTGCCGGATCGATGAGCGGGGCGCTGGACATCACGGAGCGTGAGCCCAGTTGGAGGCGCTTGCAGCAGACAGCGCGGTTGTGGAGAGTTTTTGGAACGCCAGCCGAGTTTAGGCACGATGAAGATGTATTTGAGCTGATGCACCGCTCGAGTTCTTTGCAGCAGGTGGACTGGTTTGTGTCGTGCGGGGAGAAGGATTCGCTTTATCCAGTGAATGTGCGATTTGCGAAACGGATGGAAGAGCGAGGCGTGCCCTTGCACTTGCGTAGTACATCCGGCGGACACGACTGGGGGACGTGGGACGCGGTGATGCCGGAGCTGTTTCGGGCTGCTGGAGCGCGGCTGCAGTAGGGCCTCTCTTTACTAGAATCAGGCAGCGGAGTGTGATAGCACGGGTTGCGGGTAATAGTCCGTTCCCCAAATAGTCTGTTGAGGACAAATGCCAGTTCTGAGTTGGCGGGCGAGGACGCCCGCCTCGCCATCGTCTGAGGGAACACCATCTTTGCGTCCAAAGGTAGCGGTTGGCCGTCTAATCCACGCGGAGGGGTTATGAGCGACTTACGTTACCCGATTGGGAAGTTTTCGTTTGAGGGAACGATGACGGAAGAGCAGAAGGCGAAGTTCTTGGATGACATCGAGCAAACTCCGGCGCGCATGCGGGCGGCGGTAGCCGGTTTGACGGAGAAGCAACTGGATACGCCTTATCGCGAGGGCGGGTGGACGGTGCGGCAGGTGATACATCATGTGCCAGACAGTCACATGAATTCGTATATACGCTTCAAGCTGGCGATGACCGAGACGGAGCCGACGATCCGGACGTATATGGAGAATCTTTGGGCAGAGTTGCCGGAGGCGAAGAGCGGACCGGTGGAGATGTCGCTGAGCCTGCTCGAGAATCTGCACCGGCGGTGGGTGATGTTTCTGCGGGGGTTGAAGCCCGAAGATTGGAAGCGGGCTTTTCGGCATCCGGAGTTGGGGGCGATGACGCTGGAAAAGAATCTGGCGCTGTATGCGTGGCACGGAAAGCATCATGTGGCGCATATCACCGGGTTGCGGGAGAGGATGGGGCGGTAACGAGTACCGAGTACCCAGTACCGAGTACCGAGTGAAAACAATTTTGTCTGACGGCGTTGCGTGTAGCGCAAGAACCGCGGGCGGGGACGCCCGCCGCTCCATGCGCCTGTGGCAAGAACCGCGGGCGGGGACGCCCGCCGCTCCATGCGCTTGTGGTTAGGTGATAGAAAGTTTCCAAAAAAGATAGCTGGCGGCTTCGCGGGTGACGGCGAGGAGGCGGCGTACTGCTCCCTGGGGGAGGGAGTTGGGACGTGGGGCGACGAAGACTTGGATGCCTTGCCGTTCGAGCAATTTGCGAATGCGAAAAACGTGGTAGGCGTCGCTGACCGCCAGCGCGCGATGCATGCCGTTCACCCGCATGATGACGCCGACCCGTTCGGCCGATTCGGCGGTGTCGGAGCCCTGGGTTTCGGCGATCAAGTTGCGCTCCGGGATACCACGGTGGCGTAAATAATCGTGGCCGACGCCGCCCTCGCTGTAACTGGGATCGCCGCCGTAGCCACCGGTGGTAATGACGATGGGAGCCAAGCCATCCTGGAAGAGATCATACGCATGATCGAGGCGGGCGCGATAGACGGGCGACGGGTGGCCCGAGTATTCGGCGGCGCCGAAGACGACGATCGCATCGGCTGGATGAAGCTGTTCGAGGCGCGAGGTGCGGACGATGCGGACGTCGGTGAGGCCGAAGAAAATGAGCAGAGCGGCGAGGATCGCCAGCAGCCCGCAGATGAGCCAGAGGCCGGTGCGGAGACGCGGGATTTCTAGAGGCTGAGGGTGAGAAGACGGGCCCGAGTCGGTCATCCCTGTTGCGAAAAGAGTTGGGAGATTTCCTGGGTGGGAATGGCGCCCTCACGAATGACGCGCCAGTCGCCGTTGTCGGCGCTTAGATCGACGATGGTCGATGCAATGTCGCGGGGCGACGTACCGCCGTCGACGATGATCGAGATGCGTTCCTGAAGTTGATCGCGGACCTGCTCGGCGGTGGTGCACTCGACAGCGCCGCTCAGGTTGGCCGAGGTGGCGGTGATGGGGATGCCGGCGGACTTGATGACGGCGATGGGGATGGTAGCGGACGGCACGCGCAGCGCAACGTTGCCGGTGTTGGCGGTTACCTTGAGGGGCAGGCGAGAGGCCGCCTGGACGATGATGGTCAGCGGACCGGGCCAGAACTTGCGGGCCAGCTTATAGAAGCCCTCGGGGAGCGGTCGGGCGAGTTCTTCGGCCTGGTCCACGCTCTCAATCAGCAAAGATAGAGGTTTATGCCGGGAGCGCGACTTGATGTCGTAGACGCGGTCGACGGCGCGCAGGTTGAAGGGATCGGCGGCGAGTCCATAGAAGGTATCGGTGGGCATGCCGAGCACATGGCCGGCCTTAATTTGATCGGCGACGTAGCGAACCAGAGAGGCCTCGGGAACGTCGTGTCGGATCTTGATGATTTCCGCTTGCACGGATGAGCCTTTCCAGATGTCCAGATAAGTATGCGCAAAATAACATATCACGGAGCGGGGGTGGAACGGGGACACGTGCGGTTTCCCAGAGGCGAAGCCCAAGCGAAAGGTGACGGCAGTTTGGCTGTGCTGCGCACGCTGTTTGGCGGAGGGGGCAGTGGCGGAAGGTGGCTTTCGGATGGCGCAGGCATGGGCGGACAGGAGTGTCGGCGCCACATGGGCAGCGTATGATGCGGGTGGAGAATGAACGATGACTTCGCATCCCCGAGATGCGGCGCAGGCAGCGCGTGAGCGAGGGAGTACGCGGTCCGGGAAGGGCTCGTCCCGGGGAGGGGAACGATTACGGCGGGTCGAAGGGCGGCACAATGCGCTGGTGAAAGAACTGCGGGCAGGCTTCGCCCATGCGGAACTGACGCCAGCGGGCGATTGTGCGATTGAGGGTGTGCGGATCGTGGAAGAGGCGATCCGGAGCGGGCGGCGGTTGCATGCGGTGTTCTTCAGCGAGTCGGGCGCGGAACAGGCGGCGCGACTGCTGCCGCAAATCGGGGCGCATGTAGAGACGGTCGTACTTCCCGACAAGCTGTTTGCGAGCGTGGTGCCCAGCGAGACACCGCAGGGAGTGGCGGCGCTGGTGCGACTGAAAAGTTACACGCTCAACGATGTGCTGGAGCGGGCCCAGTTCGGGCCGCTCGTGATGGTGGCAGGGGTCCAGGACCCGGGGAATTTGGGGACGATTCTACGATCCGCAGAGGCATTCGGAGCGGGCGGAGCTTTGCTTGGCGAGGGAACGGTGAGCCCGTTCAACTCGAAGGTGGTGCGCGGGGCAGCGGGGTCGCTGTTTCGGCTGGCGCTGGCACGGGTAAAACTAGCCGCTGCGCTCGGGCAGATGAAGGCAAAGGGCATTCGGACGCTGGGGACTTCGTCGCATAAAGGCGTGCTGTTGCGCGAGGCGAATCTTACCGGGCCGCTGGCAGTGATGGTGGGAAGTGAAGGAGCGGGGGTGCCGCGGGATCTGATAACGAGAATGGATGAGATGGTAACCATTCCGCACGCGCCGCAGGTGGAGTCTTTGAACGCAGGGGTGGCGGCGAGCATTGTGCTGTATGAAATCTCTAAGCAGTCAGCACTCAGCAGTCAGAATTCAGCCCCTTAGCCATTAGCAGTTGGCGGTTGGCGGCCAGAGGATGCGCCGGGGGCAACAACGGCTGAGTGCGATCGATAGTCCGTTCGAATGCCGATTGCGAATCAATACGGCCAAGCGCTAATTGCTAACTGCCAAATGCTGAGAGCTGACAGCTGAGAGCAGGTTTTCCATGAACTTATTCCAAACCATTCCGGGCGGGGCAGGCGGAAAGGACGAGACACGGCCGCTGGCCGACCGGATGCGTCCGCGGACGCTGGAAGAGTTCGTCGGGCAGGAGCACCTGGTAGGACCGGGAAAGCCGTTGCGCACGCAGATCGAGCGCGACGACTCGGGATCGATGATTTTCTGGGGGCCGCCCGGGACGGGGAAGACGACGCTGGCCAAGATCATCGCGAATCTCACCAAGGCGGACTACATCGAGTTTTCGGCAGTGTTGTCCGGGATCAAAGAGATCAAGCAGGTGATGGCGGACGCGGAGCGGGCGAAGCAGTATGGCACGCGGACGATCGTGTTCATCGACGAAATCCACCGCTTCAATAAGGCGCAGCAGGATGCGTTCCTGCCGCACGTAGAGAAGGGGAACATCCGGCTGATTGGGGCGACGACGGAAAACCCGTCGTTTGAGATCAACTCGGCGCTACTGTCACGGACGCGGGTGTACGTGCTGCAGCCGCTCAGCGAAGAACAGGTGGTGCAGCTGCTCGAGCGGGCGCTCGAGGACCGGGAGCGAGGATTGGGCGCACAGGAGCTGCGGGCATCGGAGGATGTGCTGAAGAAGATTGCGAGTTATTCCAGTGGCGATGCGCGCAGCGCGTACAACGTCCTCGAGGTAGCGGCCGGATTGGCTGCCGGGCACAGCGGAAAAAAGACCGGGGCGGAGATCACGGATGAGATCGTGCACGATGCGCTGCAGCGGCGAATCCTGCTCTATGACAAGACGGGCGAAGAACACTACAACCTGATTTCGGCGCTGCATAAATCGGTTCGCAACAGCGATCCGGATGCGGCGCTCTACTGGCTGGGCCGGATGCTGGAGGCGGGCGAGGATCCGCTGTACATCGCGCGGCGGGTAGTACGGATGGCGGTGGAGGATATCGGGCTGGCGGATCCGAACGCGCTGGCATTGTGCATGGCAGCGCGGGATGCGGTGGACTTCATCGGGATGCCGGAGGGAAACCTGGCGCTGGCTCAGGCAGTGGTGTACCTGTCGGTGGCGCCGAAGTCGAACGCGCTGTACGTCGCGTATGCCACGGTTCAACAGGATGTGGAGCGGACCGCAGCCGAGCCGGTACCGCTGCATCTGCGGAATGCTCCCACGGCGCTGATGAAGGGCCTGGGGTACGGGAGAGGCTATCAGTACGCGCACGACCTGGAGAGCAAAATCGCGGACATGGAGTGCCTGCCGGACAATCTACGCGGGCGCGAGTACTACGCGCCGACCAACGAAGGCATCGAAAAGCGGATCCGGGAGCGGCTTGAGGAGATCAAGAGAGCGCGGCGAAAGGGTTCGTCGCGGGCAGAAACGGGCCCGGAAAAAGAGTCTCGGGAATAAGTTGCATCATCTTATAGGCATCGCAAAGAGGCGGTTGCAGAGCGCTGCCGAACAGGCTGGGCGGGCCTGAGCACGAAGAAAACGCTGCTTTCCAAGGGCTTAAAGGAGGGCTGATCCCATGGCGACTAGCCCGGAAGCAATCACCCACATCCATGAAGGCGCGCGGGGCCTCCCTGTGGAGCGCGTGCAGGACCTGCTGAGGCTGCAGAGGGCGGCGCAGAAGATGACGTCGATCCTCGACCTGGATGAACTCATTCAACAACTAGTCACGGAAGTGGCGTGCTCGTTCGGGTGCGTAGAGATCAACCTGTATCTGCACGAACCGGATGAAAGCACGATGGTGTTAGCCGGAAGCCACGGGTGTACGCTGCATGGGCGCGGGACGCGTCTGCGCGTAGGCAAAGACGGGATGGTGGGTTACGTGGCGGCAACCGGGCAGATGCGTTATGCGCCCGACGTCGCAAAAGATCCGTACTACATCGCCTGCGAGGAAGGCACGAAGTCGGAGGTGGCGATCCCGCTGCATGTAGAAGGGCAGTTAGTAGGCGTGTTCACCGCGTCGCATCCGGAGATGGATGGATTTCCGCCGGAACAACTGCGGCTATTCCAGGGATTGTGCAGTCATGTAGCGGTCGCGGTGCACAATGCGCGGCGCTTCGAGAAAGAGCGTACGGAACGGGAGAAGTTGACGCGGGAGGCGCAAGAAGCGCGCGCCATCCAGCAGGCGCTGCTGCCAAAGTGCTCGCCGCTGATTCCGGGATTTGCGGTGTCGGGCATGTCGGTCCCGGCGGGTGCGGTGGGCGGTGACTGGTATGACTTCATCGACCTGGGTGACGGGCGATGGGGGCTGGTGCTGGCCGACGTGTCGGGCAAGGGCACGGCGGCGGCGCTGCTGATGTCGGCGACGCGGGCAATGCTGCGGTCGCTGGCGCAGAATGCCTGCAGTCCAGGAGAAGTCCTGGAGAAGCTGAACGGGCTGCTGGTGAATGACTTTCCTTCCGGGCGATTTGTGACCATGGTGTATGGGGTGCTGGATCCGGCGGCGCGGACATTTACGTTTGCCAATGCGGGGCATTTGCCTCCGCTGGTGGTGGATGGGCCCGGCGCGCGCTATGTCACGACCGAGATGGGATTGCCGCTCGGGCTGCAAAGCGGATCGTTTTCGGAGGTGACCGCCGAGATCGGAGAAGGAGCACGGCTCGTGCTATACAGCGATGGAATTACCGAGGCGGAGAATTCGGTCGACGAGCAGTATGGGACCGCCCGACTGGCCGCGTACACTTCGCGAAGCGGTGCAACGATGGACGGGCTGGTCGACGAAGTCCGCCGGTTCGCGAATGGAGAAGGTCTGCGGGATGATGCGACGGTAATTCTGGTGGAGGGGAGAAAGGCGGTACCGAGTACCTAGTACCGAGTACCGAGTTTTTGAGAGCCGGCGCTGGCGCGCCGGCTTTTTGTTTTTCTCGAGCGACGGAGCCTTGTCAGAATTCGAAGTAGGCTGGGCGGACCGTGGATTCGTGTTCGGTGGTGGAGAGGTAACCGGAGATGCCGCGGAGGCTCTCCCATGCGGCCTGATTCAGCGCAGGGTCGGAGGCAACGAGGTCGCGGAGCATGTTCCATGCGGCGAGGTTCAGAGCGCCTTCCGGGGGCGGGCCCATGGCGAGCGAGACTGAGCAGGGCGGGCAGAAGCAGATGCGCTGGGCGGCCGATTTCTGGCGCGGCTTGATGCCCACCGTCTGGGCGAACATATAGACGGCCACCGATTTATGGCGGGCCTCCAATTCGCGATTGCAACGAAGACAGTAGACGATTTCCACGCCGTCTTCTTCCTGATCCGAGAATTCCCAGCACCGAATAGTTAATTGTGGAGAAGCCAGCGGGCAAGTATGCAGGGAGATTCCCAGGGAATCGGCTCCCGGGGTCGGCATAAGATTTCGCGGCAGAACTTGATTCCAGAAATTCAGCTGATCTGCGACCCGGGAACCAACGGACTGTCTGGCGGCTTCGAGGAGGAGTACTGAAGCCCGCCGGAGGCATCAGGCGTGAAGGTCTCGGTCAACAGGAGAGCGTTGTTCAGGATGTCTCGATATTGGATGGTCAAGGCAGGCCCGTCGATGAGCAGCGCTACGTGGCCGTTGTATCCAACCTTCGTGTCGGGATCTTCGTTGTCGATGGGGTGCTGCCGCGGATCGTAATAGCGGATGTTCGGGTCGGGCTGGCTGAGGGTTGTAACTTCAACCGGCATGCCGGCGTGTCCAATGCAGCGCGGGTAAACTTTGAGGGCGCCGGCAATGGTTTGTTTTTCGTAAATGGTCAAGCGGTGTTCGTGGCCATAGAGCCAGACAAAATCCCGGCTGTTAAGGAATCCCAGCTGCGCTAATTGTTGCGCGGGTTTCTTGAAGGCGTGCTCGAATGAACTCATCGGCTGGTGATGGGTGAGCACCAGAACCGGCTTCTGGCCGCTGCCCTTGGCTTGCAGAACGGCAATGGTCTGCCGTAACCAAGAGAGCATCTCGTCGTCAAACCGGGCGTCGACATCGAGGAAGGAAAGATTGTTCACGCCCGGGATCGAGGTAAACGCGGGCATTCCGCCGGAGTGGTAGCCGGTATCCAGCCCCAATACAAGCCAGTGCTCCGCCTCAAGGCAGAAGAAACTCGCGCTCTGCGGATCGATCAGCGCGCTATCGGGCGCGAAGAGCCCCAGGGTGGTCAGAAAATTCTGAAAGTAGCCCTGGCCTCCGGAATACATCTCGTGGTTCCCCATCAGGGCAAAGCTGCCAAGGGAGCCTTTGGGCCAGTGCACTCCATTGTATTTCGGGGTCGGGGTACCCAGGCAGTTCTCGCTGACTTCACCGGGTTCACCCATGTAGTACACGTCTCCGAGATGCAGCGTGTAATGCGGATAGCAGGCCTTCATGTTCTCGGCGACGGTCTCGGCCTCCAGCGTGCCGGTGCCCCAGTCGGCAGCAACCGCAATTCGCAGCGGACCGTCGGCGGGCGGCGCGGTAATGGGAAAGATCCCGGTCTTGGCGGCGGGATAGGTCTGATAGGGAACGTCGTGGTGAATCGTGTCGCGAAGGTATGGCAGAATCCATTTCCAAAATTGCAGGAAGGCCATCAAGCGCGGATAGGGCGTGTCGGGTGGCGCCTGGGTGGCGGCCTTCTGCACCTGGGACATCCAGGCGGTGCGGCCCAGGAGCGGGAGGTTACTGAGCTGTGCAATATGACGGGACTTGTAGCCAATCGCGCGGGATTTTGGCGGATCCGAAAGATTGATCGGCAAGTGACGATTCGCAGGCAAATCCGATGCTCCCTGCGGAATCGGAGACGTTTGGGGATTTTTGAGTCGCGCTGACACAGGTTGGCTGCGACTTTATCGCATTTTCTGCCCTCAACGGAGTAATGACCCAGCCACCTTTCTACTGCGGGCGGTGGCCCGTCTCGAAACGAACTGGGATTTCGGTTTAGCGGAGCGCTTCAATGGGATTCACCTTGGTTGCGCGGCGGGCGGGCAGATAACTGGCGACCAGGGCGATGCCGAGAAACACTGCAGGCGTGAGGACGAAGGTCGTGAGATCCCGCGCGCTGACCTTGTACAGGACGCTGGACATGAGATGGGTCAGGAGAAGTGCAGCAGCCACTCCCACGGCGATGCCCGCGATCGCCAGCCACAGACCCTGGCGCACGACCAGGCGCAGAAGGTCCCCGTGCTCGGCACCGAGAGCGAGGCGGATGCCAAACTCCTGGCGGCGTTGGGCCACCGAGTAGGAGAGCACGCCGTAAATTCCGATGATTGCCAGCGCCAGCGCAGTGCCGGAGAACACGCCGAGCAGCAACATGATGAAGCGCGGCTGCGAGCGCGAGTGATCCACGAGTTCGTCGACGGTTTGAATGTTGGTGATGGGCTGGTCGGGATCGAGGCTGGCAACCTGCGCGCGCACCGCCGAGGTCATTCCCAGCGGCGGGACGGCCGTTCGCAACAGCAGGTTCATGTCTCCCCAAGGCAGTTGCGGGAAGGGCAGATAGAGCTGGGCCTGCGTGTCCTGTTCGAGACCATTGTTCTTGATGTCGGCGGCGACGCCGACTACTTCCGCTGGGGCCGGACCGCGGCCAACAACGATGTGCTTTCCCACGGCGTTCTGGTCGGGCCAGAAACGGCGGGCGAAGGTTTCATTCACGATGACCACTTTGGGCGCCTGCGCATTATCGGCGGCGGTGAACTGGCGTCCCCCACGGATCGGCACACGCATGGTCTGGAACCATTGCGGGCTGATGGCCTCGATATCGATGAAGGGACGCTGCGGCAGAGGCACATCCGGCTGGCCTTCGGGCAGAACCGGAGTGATGCGCTTCCAACTCAGCGGCAGCGTCGCCGAGATTGCCGCGTCGCGCACGCCAGGAAGGGCGGAGACGCGGCGCAGCAATTCATCGAAGAACGCCGTCTGTTGCTCCGGTTTCGCATACTTCACGGTAGGTAACGAGACGTTCATGGTGAGCACGTTCTGCGATTCGAAGCCGGGATCAACGCGGAGCAGCCTGACGAAGCTGTGCAGCAGCAATCCCGCGCCAATGAAGAGGAGCAAGGAAAGCGCCACCTGGCCGACCACCAGCAGGTTCTTCATCTGGGTGCGCGTGTGGCCGACGGAAACGCCTCGGCCTTCATCGCGGAGCGCGGTGTTCGGATTGGCACGAGCCAGGTGCAGCGCGGGAACCGTCCCGAACAGGATTCCGGCAAAAATCGAGATGGCCAGCGTGAACAGCAGCACACGCAAATCGATTCCAATGGGAATGCCTGGCGGAAGCTGGCCTGCTCCCCAGCTGACGAGCGCGCGGGTGGCTAGCCAGCTCAAGCCTACCCCCAGTACCCCCGCAACCAGCGCCAGAAACATACTTTCAGTCAGCAGTTGCCGGACGATGATTCCGCGGCTTGCACCGAGCGCAGTGCGCACGGCGATTTCTCTCCGCCGAGCGAGCGCGCGCGACAGCAGCAGGCTGGCGACGTTGGCACAGGCAATCAGCAGGACCACGGCGACAGCCGCGGAAAGGACCAAAACTTTTCCGCGCACGTTGCCAACCACCAGTTCCCGCAAGGATTCAGCCGTCATGACGACAGCGGGATCGGCATCGGGGGCGGCCGGATTCTGCTCGCGATAACGCTGATTGAGAACGGCCAATTCAGCATTGGCGCGTGCCAAAGTTACGTCGGGCCGCAGCCGGCCCACCATCTCGAGGTAGCCGACCCCCATGCGGAGACGCTGCGGCGACATGAGCGAGTACTCGAAGTAGCGCGGCGTCCAAATGTCGCTTGGGCCAACGAATGGAAAACGAGCGTTCGGAGGCAGGACGCCCACGATGGTGTACGGAATTGTGTCGAGCGTGATTGCCCGGCCGATGATGTTGCGATCCGCGTGGAACCGGCTGCGCCAGATCGAATCGCTGAGAATGACTACGGGCTTCCCTTCGGGGCGCCCTTCTTCTTCGGTGAAGGCCCGGCCCAGCTGGGGCTGCACACCAAGCATGGGGAAAAAGCCGGGAGAAACGCGAGTGATCGGCACCTGGAGCGGATCGCCGGAACCGGTGAGATTGAGATTGTCGTTGGTCCAGACCGCAACCGACTGGAACGACTGGTTCAGGTCGCGGAGCAGCTCGTAGCGCAGCAAAGTTCCGCCGCGGTCGGTGGTCCTGTCCTTCGCCACAATACTCACCAGCTGTTCGGGATCGCGGTAAGGAAAGGGCCGCAGCAGCAGGGCGCTGGTCACGGTGAAGATGGCGGTGTTCGCTCCGATTCCGAGGGCGAGGGTAAGGATGGTGGCCACCATGAACGCGGGACTCTTGCCGAGAATACGGGCGGCAAAGCGAAGGTTACGAAAAAGAGCCTGCATGCTGCATGGATTATAGAGCTTGCGCGATTTACGACCCTGAGGCATGGACGAACGAGAAAGCGCGAGATGGCCTTGCCCGGCGTCACCAGGAGGGGGTCTGGGGGCGCGAATATACTTAAGTATTCGCTTGACAATCATCCGCGGGTTCGACAATACTTAAGCGTGCACTAAAGTTAACGCTCCTAAGCGTCGCAGCTCTGGTGCACGGCATAAAGGAGCAAGCCCATGCGCAAACTGATCGTTTTCAATCACGTGAGCCTGGACGGTTATTTCGTCGATGCCAACGGCGGAATGGACTGGGCAAGACCCGATAATAAGGATGCGGAGTGGAGCAGGTTTGTCGCGGACAACGCCAGCGGCGACGGCATGCTGCTATTCGGCAGAACCACCTATGAGTTGATGATCCGTTACTGGCCCACGCCGATGGCGGCCCAGCATGATCCGATCGTGGCGGAGCGGATGAACAGCGCGCCCAAGGTCGTGTTCTCGAGGACGCTCGACCAGGCTTCGTGGAACAATACGAAGCTGGTCAAAGGGGATGTGGCGACCGAAGTCCGAAAGATGAAGCAGGAACCCGGCCCTGGAATGGTCATTCTGGGGAGCGGCAAGGTGGTTGCCCCGTTGGCTCAGGAAGGGCTCATCGATGAGTATCACGTGGTGGTGAACCCGGTTGTGCTGGGGAAGGGCCGCACCATGTTCGACGGCATCCGCGAGAAGCTGAAATTAAAGCTGAGCAAGAGCCGGAGCTTCAGCAACGGCTACGTCTTTTTATGCTACGAGCCGGCCGCGTGAAGCCGAGTAAGACTGGCCGCTGAGGAGAGCCCCGAATGAAAGAACGATCGGTCACACACGCCACCTTCACAATCGAGCGCCGTTATCCGACCCGGCCGCAACGGGTGTTTGGAGCATTCTCCGATCCAGCCAAGAAGCGGCGCTGGTTTGTCGAGGACGAAGGGGCAGTCCTGGAAGTTTTTGAGATGGATTTTCGGGTTGGGGGTAATGAGCGCGCACGCTTTCGCGCGAAGAATGGAATGTTGCTCACGAACGAGACCGTCTATCGCGACATCGTCCCCGACCAGCGTATCGTGATGGCCTACAACATGAGCGTGGGGGACCGGCGCATCTCATCCTCGCAGGCGACCCTGGAGTTCATGCCGGTGGCGCAAGGAACGGACCTCATCTTCACGGAACAATCGGCGTTCTTTGAAGGCTCGGACGGGCGGCAGATCCGGGAAGCGGGATGGCGCGAGTTGCTGGAGCGCCTAGCCAGGGAGATGGAGCGCCAGTGAACGGGAGAGGCGGAGCCGATGCTTAGCCAAAGACAGAGCGTGGACCGAGTCTTCCACGCGTTGGGCGATCCGACCCGCCGCGCGATCCTTGAGAAGTTGAGCGAGGGGCCGGTTTCAGTCTCGACGCTGGCAAAGCCCCTCGATGTTACTCTCGCCGCCGTGGTGCAGCACCTGCAGGTGCTGGAAAGGAGCGGGCTGGTGCACACCGAAAAAGCCGGCAGAGTACGCACCTGCCGCATGGAGCCGAAAGGGCTCTCGGTGATCGAGCAATGGGTCCGCGATCGTCGCACGCTATGGGAGCGACGTCTGGATCGCCTGGGAAGACTGCTTGCCGAACCGGAGTAAATCTACTGGCCCTTGTCGGGCGCATCGCCGACCCGGGTCTGATCCGTAATCCAGTTCACCTCCCAGGTCTTGCCGCCATCATCGGAGAACGACTGTTCGAAGTGGGGCACGCTGGTATCGGTCTTCGACCAGATGAAGCGAACGAAGATCTGTTTGCCGTTCAGCGTATCCTGCGCGTAGAACTCCCCGACGCCATTCTTGAATTGCCCAATCTGGGGCGGGACGACCACGCCATCCTTGCTGTTCGCCCAATAGAGGCTCCACTGGCGGTTTTTCGGATTGTAGGTGCGAAGGGTGAGACCTTCGATGTGACCGCCGGCGCCATCGGTTTCGAACTGTTCGATCTGCGCGCGCCCGTCCCAGAGTTTTCGGGTAACCGAGGTGCCATCGAAATCGACCCAGGTGTTCGATCCGGTAAGCGGGTTCAGCCTGCGCTTGAGATGAATTTTCCAGGAACCTAATTCGAAGTCGAAGTCATGCTGCCCATCGCGCTGAGTCGTTGCTGGTGGCGCGGGCTTGGCTGCGGCGGGACCGGTTTGACCCGTCGCGAGCACGGAGCAGGTTCCGATTACAAGACCGCTCAATAAGAAACCATTACGAATGTGCTCCAGTGCGCGCATCTGCTGTTTTCCTTTCCTACGTTTCTATAGTTGGCTCTTAGTGTTCCCTTCCCGGGTTACTTCCGGCGGACGATACGAGTGGGTCCGCGATGGCGGCTTTCGACTTCGAACATGCTTTCTTCTTTGGCGGGGCTGCGTTCGCAACCGGGAGCACGACACTGGTTGAAGGCCTGCCCACAGCCGACGGAAGTGCGTCGAGCGCCTGCGCTGAGGGCGATGGCATTTCAGTCGAGGAATCTGGCCGAACCGGCGAGGCTCCGAACAGGCCGAACATCAGTGGGAGGGCGATGGCAGCGGCGGCAGCGCCACTCAGCAGGAATTTTCGGCGGAGATCCAGGCTTTGCACAGAGCGCGAGGTCATGATGTGAGCGATACGATGCTTGAGATCGGCTCCCGTCACGCCGGAGACACAAGGCAGGGGGAAGCCGGCGCAGAACTGGCAGGTTCTCAGGATGCTCTCGGCGTAGATCTGGCGTTGGCTGCCCAGGGCCAGGACTTGTTCATCACAGGCACGCTCGCGCTCGTCCACGAGCCGTGCGCCGAGCCACCAGACCAGGGGATGAAACCAGAAAATGGCTTCGACCAGCATGTGCAGGACGGCAGCCAGATTGTCGCGCCGGCGCACGTGCCAGACCTCGTGCGCGACGATGGCCTCCAGATGGGCATCATCGAGGTGTTTCGAAATTCCCTGCGGCCACAACAGAACTGGGCGGGCGATGCCGAAGACTCCAGGCTCCAGCGAATCCGGGGACAATACCATGCGGATCGGCCGTCGCAGTCCTCCGCTCCGTTCCATGCGGCGCAGGGCGCGCAGTTCGCGTCCCGCCAGTAACGGGGTTGCTCCACGGATCACTGTGGAGATGGTCCTCCAGCGCACGTACCACGCTGCCACGACCGCCGTGAGGCCGCAGATCCACACGGCAGCAAGCACGGAAGGAAGCCAGTGAATTGGGCTTGGAGAGAAAGTTAAGACCCCGAAACCTGCGGCCGCAGCCGGCTTGGTGAAGGGTTGACCCACTTCGTTTACGACGGCATACAGGCGAGGCCTCGAGGCAGAAATAGTATGAATACCCGCCAGGTGACCTCCGAACCCGACAAGCAATGAAAACGGGATGAGGAACTTCAGCGATGCGGCGAGCCAGAGCCCGTAGCGAACGCGCGCAGAATTGTTTCGCAAAAGCAGCGTGAGGAAGCCCGCCACCAGCGCGAATAGCGTCGACTGCCACAGGTGGTTGCCCAGGGCGGGTGCGACACTCGACCACATGTCCAGGAAGGCTCTCGGCATCATTCGGGTGTGTCCTTCTTTGTGGCGAGATTGCGCAGGGTCTTTTCGGCTTCCTTGATATCGGCCAGCGAGAGCCTGCCCGATTCCACCAGGCGAGCCATTAGCATCTGCGCGCGGCCGCCGAACAACACCAGCAGATCGTCGAGTAATTTCCGCTGCGCGGCGTCGCGGGAAACCGCCGCTTCGAAAACATGGAAGTTCCCCACTTTTTTTACGCGCCGGATGGCCTTCTTGGCCTCAAGACGATAGACGATGGTTTGGACCGTGGTGTAAGCAGGCCGGCTTTTCTCAGGAAAAGTTTCCTGGATCTCCCGGATGGAAGCCCTGCCCTGGGTCCAGAGGGCCTCCATGATCTGCAGTTCGAGCCGCGTGAACTTGGGTCCGGCCATTTCATCTCCTATGGGCGTATGTAGTACTACTACACGTGTAGTTTTAATACAAGCGGCTTTTGAACAGCACCGTCTCCCTCAACTCAGCGGCCGGCGAGCTTGATGGTCCGGCCGGTGCGGGCGGACTCGCGGGCGGCGTCAAGGATGCGGACGACTGTGACGTTGGTGTCGAGGGCAGACAGCCCGGTGGGCTGGAGCTTTCCGGTGACGACCGCGATCAGGTAGGAAATGGGATCGTTGTTGGGTGGGGCGATCGGTGGAGGAGCCTGGAGTTGCTCGTGATCTTCCCCTTTGCGGCGGACGCGAAGACCGTCGCGGCGCACGGTGATGGCCTGGCCGGTTGCGCCGTAGACCTCCATGTCCTTGCGGTCGAACGGCCAGTTCCAGGACGCCTGGAGGATCGCCTGGGCGTGGGGATAGGTAAGGATTACCGTGGCTTCGTCGTCCACGTGCGGATAAATTTCGGGCTTAATCTGCTGAGTAACGGCGGTGACAGTGAGTGGCGCCTCGCCGTTCATGAGCCAGGTCATAAGGTCGGCGCCATAGCAGCCGAAGTCGAACAGGGCGCCGGCGCCATTGCGAACCGGGTCGGTGAGCCAGTCCAGAAATTCGGGAGGCACGCCGATTTCTTTTGGCCCCTGGTGCCCGTCATGGACGACCACCTTGCGAATGTCGCCCAGAGCACCTTCGCGAACGAGTTGGTAGGCGGCGTTGTTGCTCGGGTACCAGGTGGTCTCGTAGTTTACGAGGACGGGGATGTGAGCGGCGTCGGCGGCATGCTGAATCGCCAGCGCGTCCTCCGTGCTGACGGCAAGCGGCTTCTCCATCATGATCGGGATGTGGTGGCGCGCAGCCATCTCGACCATGGGGCGATGGTCGCGGGTGTTGGTGTAGAGAAGCACGGCCTGCGGTTGAACCTTGGCGAGCATCTGCTCGGCATCGGTAAAGAGGAGTTGCGGGTCGAGGTGAAATTGGGCGGCATAACGGTGTGCGAGTCGCTGATCGGGTTCAGCGATGCCGACGATCTGAATATCGCTGCGCTTGAGGGCGGGGCCCAGAAAACCCGCGACGTGGCCATGCACCAGGCCGATGATGGCGACCCGGAGGGGAGCCGACGGAGCAGCGGCGGATTGGGCTACCGAATAACCAGGTAGGGCGAGGAACACGAAGGCGAGGCAGGTTAGGAACGTAAGCATAGGGCCCTCTTGATGAGATCTCACTTGGCGGACCGGGACACCCTTGGCCCATCGGAAAACAGGATACAAAGCCGCCGGACCGGTTGTCGAAGTCTTGTTGACCAAAATTGACGCCTCAAACTAACCAGGCGTAGGCTTTGATCAACATTCCCTCCAGTTTTGCTCAAGGGCCAGACCATCTAGTCGTTATAAGCCGAGACGCCAAACTGGAGGCTCGCTTACGAGGCCGCCAGGCCGAAATCGGGCGAGAGTTGGTGAGGCCAAAATGGGGCGCACGACTCGAAGACAGTTTGTCCAGCAAACGGCGCTCGCGACAGCGGCGCTATGCGGGCGACCGCTTCAGGCGATCGAAGCAAGAGGGTTCTTCGCGGCACGCGGGCAGAATCCGGCAGCAATCGATCCGGCAGCAGTCCGAAAGCTCGCTACCCAGGTTGCAGGCCGCATCATCACACCGCAGGCATCCGACTATGAATCGGCGCGCCTGGTTTATAACCGCGCTTTTGACCGCCATCCGGCGCTGATCGTGCGCTGCGCTGGCGCTCCCGATGTGGCGCGAGCGCTCGATTTTGTGCAGACCCACAATCTGCCACTGGCCGTGCGTGGCGGCGGCCACAACCGTGCCGGATTCGGCGTATGCGATAGCGGAGTGGTCATCGATTTGTCCGCTATGAACCGCGTCGAAGTGGACGCAGGCAAGCGCATCGCCCGTGCAGAAGCAGGCGCGCTGGTGCGCGATCTGGATCAGGCTACGCAGCGCCTCGGCCTGGCCACGACCTCGGGCGGTTGCCCAACCGTGGGACTTGCCGGCCTGACGCTGGGCGGAGGCGAGGGCTTCCTGATGTCGAAGTTCGGCGCCGCATGCGACAACCTGAGATCGGCGCGACTGGTTACGGTCGACGGCAGGCAGGTCGAGGCTAGCTTGAGCTCCAATTCGGATCTTTTCTGGGCGATCCGAGGCGGAGGCGGAAATTTCGCCGTGGCGACTTCACTCGAGTACCGTCTTCATCCACTCACCAACGTTCTGGCTGGAACTCTGACCTATCCGGCTGGACGCATTCCGGAGTTGCTGCAGGCCTTTGTCAAGTTCGTGGCGGCGGCACCCGATGAAATGAACCTGGTCGGCGAGGTGTTCCCGTCCGCACAGGGTGCGCGCTTCCACGTGATGATTTGCCACTGTGGCGATCCGGCACAGGGGAATGATCTGCTCAGGCCGTTACGAGCGCTCAAGCCGCAGGAGGACAAGGTGCGAGTCGCTTCCTATCTGGAAACTCAAGCAACCATTAACCCCTATACGCCCGTCGCCCATTTCCAAACGGATTTGGTGCTTCCGGAACTCAGCACAGCGGCACTTACAGAAATTACGACGGCTGCCCGCGAGGCACTGCCAACCGTCCGGGTCTTCATTGTGCCGATTTATGGCGCCATTACGCGGGTAGGAGTGAGTGACACGGCCTTTCCCTTGCGCCAGCCGAGCTACGAATTGGACCTTTTGGGACGTTGGGACACGCCCGCCGACCAGGCCAGCGCTGTGCAATGGGTCAAGTCCCTCCGCGACAAGCTGCAGCCCCTTGCTCGTGCGGTGTACGTCAATCAACTCGGTGAAACGAGCGATGCACTGGTCAAGGCGGCATATGGCCCGAACTACGCCCGCCTGGCACAAATAAAGAAAAAGTATGACCCCACGAACGTGCTGCGCCTCAACCAGAACATCAAGCCGGCAACGGCGTGACCAAAGTTAAAGTGCGGCGTGCATATACTGGGGATGCATCATGACCGGGCTGCGGATCGACGTGTGGCTGTGGGCAGCGAGATTCTTCAAGACTCGGGCGCTGGCCAAAAAAGCGTGTGAACTCGGCCGGGTGGAATCCAACGGACAACCCGCGAAGCCGGCGCGTGAGGTTCGCCTGGGGGACCGTCTTCGCGTGACCACCGAGGGCGGGGACTTCGATGTTGAGGTTCTGCAACTGAGCGAGGTGCGCGGGCCGGCGCCGGTAGCGCAGACTCTCTACCGCGAGAGCGAGGCCAGCCGCGCACTTCGGAAAAAACTGGCAGAGGAGCGCAGAGCGCTGCGCAATTACGCCCCGGCGCCGTCGGGGCGCCCGTCGAAACGCGACCGGCGGAGGATCATCCAGTTTCGCAGCAGGGGAGAGGGCTAATCGAGGTTGCTCGTCCCGCGGTCGTGGAGGCTGCTCCAAGTTCCTAATTCACCATGATGACGTGCACGAGGGTTCAGAGAGGACAGAAACAGGATGATCAAAGTACGGCTTAGTCTTGGGTTGATGATTTTGTCTTCATGCTTGTGGGTGGCGCAGGCGGCGGCGAGCGATGTGAAGGTTTTGACCAATCACCTGGGATACGAGGCGAAGGGTCCCAAGCATGCCGTGGTACTCGGCAAGGCCGGGGAGAGCGTGTCAGGGTGCGATCTGGCGGACGCGGCAACGGGACAAAGAGTGCTGGCGATTGCTCCCAAGTCAGCAGGGCCGGTGCAGAAGTGGAGAGACTGGTATTTCTGGACGCTCGATTTCGATTCGTTTGCCACCGAGGGGAAATATCGCATCGACTGCGCGACCAGCGCCGGGAATGTCCAGTCGTTTCCGTTTGCGGTGCAAAACGATCTGCTGGAGCGCCAGACCGTTTCCGATGTCCTTTATTACTTCAAGGACGAGCGCAGTTCGGGAGAAATGGACAAGGCCGACAAGCATCTGCGGTTTGAGGGCTCGAAGAAGGGCACGGTGGACGCGCATGGCGGATGGTGGGATGCCACGGGCGATTACGGGAAGCACCTGTCGCATCTGTCGTTTTCGACGTATTTCAATCCGCAGCAGATTCCGCTCGTGGTGTACAGCCTGCTGAAAAGCTACGAGCAAGCGAACCGGCGGGGCCTCGAGGGTTTCACGCGATACAAGCCGAGGATGCTGGATGAGGCGATGTTTGGCGCGGACTACCTGGTGCGGGTAAAGGTACCGGAAGGATCGTTCTACCGGTCGGTGTCAAATGGCGGCGTGGACCAGGTGCCCGAGAAGCGGATGATTGCCGGTGAGATGAAGCGGTTCGGGATCGAGAGCCAGCCGGGGCAAGGCGCGCCGGGGATGGTGGAGAGCGCGAATAGCGATCTGGAGTACGAGGTGAGTTATCGCTCGGGCGGAGGGATTGCCATTGCGGCGCTGGCCATGGCGAGCACCTATCCGGTGTCGGGCGAGTTTCGCAGCGCGGATTACTTGAAGGCGGCCGAAGACGCATTCGATTTTCTTGAAAAGAACAACCTGAAGCTGACCAACGATGGCAAAGAAAACATCGTCGACGACTATTGCGCCCTGGCCGCGGCAACCGAGTTGTATCGTGCGACGCATGCAGAAAAGTACAGGGCAGCGGCGGACCGGCGGGCACGAAGCTTGATGGCGCGGCAAATCAGCGCAGGGCAATACAAAAATTATTGGCGCGCGGACGACGGGGAGCGGCCGTTTTTCCATGCGTCCGATGGCGGGTTTCCGGTAGTGAGCCTGCTCTATTACGCGGAGGTCGCCGATCCGGCAACGAAAGAGCAGGTGCTCGCGACGGTGAGGAAGTCGCTGGAGTTCGAGTTTGGGATTACCGCCGAGGTGAACAATCCGTTCGGGTACAGCCGCGAGTACGTGCAGGACAAGACCGGAGCGCGGCGCACCAGCTTTTTCTTTCCCCACAACAGCGACGCGGCTCCCTGGTGGCAGGGAGAGAATGCGCGCCTGGCCTCCATGGCAATGGCCGCGCGCTTGGCCGAGCTGGCGTTCCCGCAGGATGCCGCGTTTCGCGCGCGGCTGGAGGCGTTCGCGACCAATCAGCTGAATTGGATCCTGGGGTTGAATCCGTTTGACTCGTGCATGCTGAATGGGGTGGGGAGAAACAATCCCCCGTATATGTACTTCGACTCGTGGACCTTCACGAATGCGCCGGGCGGGATTTCGAATGGAATTACCAGCGGATTTCACGATGAGAATGACATCGACTACCTGCTCACCTATAAGCAGACCGGTGCGGACAATGACTGGAGATGGGGCGAGCAGTGGCTGCCGCATGGATCGTGGTATCTGCTGGCGGCGGTGACCGGAGGGCAGGAGAGGTGATGTTGGCGGAGGCTGCCGCCGGCAAAATGTGCCGCGGCTGGACAGGCGAGGGTGCCTCTCCCTACACAAGCCTGCCGGGCTGCGCCCGGCCGGGCGGGTGAGGGCACCCGCCCCCACGCGGGAATGGGTGGCACTTTGCTTCGCCATCGTGCGAGCTTTGTGTGGAGTTGGGAAGGCTTGTTATCCTGACGGCCACGATGCCTCATCTCTCGCCGGCCGCGCTGTCGGATGCGCGAATTGTTGCCGCGTACATCATTTTCCTCGCCAGCTATGTGGTGTTTGCGCTGGGAAAGTTTCCCGGGCTGAAGATCGACCGTACGGGAGCCGCCATCATTGGCGCGGTGGCGATGGTGGCATTTCGAATCGTAGGGCCCCAAGCGGCGCTACGCTTCATCGATTTTGCGACCATCGTGCTGCTGTTCTCGATGATGCTGATCGTCGGGAACCTGCACCTGGTGGGCTTTTTCGAGTGGAACGCCGAGGCGGTGCTGCGGCGTTTGAAGCCCACGCAGCTTTTGCCGGCCGTCATCTTCACCTGCGGATTCCTGTCGGCGTTTTTCGTCAATGACATTGTGTGCCTGGTGATGGTGCCGTTCGTGCTGAGCATCACGCGGCGCATGAAGCTGGAGCCACTTCCCTACCTGCTGGCGGTAGCAACGGCCTCGAACATCGGGAGCGTTTCGACGATCACGGGGAATCCGCAAAACATGCTGATCGGATCGTTTTCCGGCATCAAGTACCGGGATTTCCTGCTTCACCTGGCGCCAGTCGCGGTAGTGGGTTTGCTGATTGACTGGGCAGTGCTGCACTGGCTGCACATGCGGAAGACAGGCTTCAGGCCGGCCGAGGCGGCGCCGATTCCGTTGCCGGAATTGGATCTGTCCCGTCTCACCAAGCCCATGATCGTCGCGACCAGCGTGGTGATTGGATTTTTCCTCGGAGTACCGCCCGCCATGATGGCTGCACTGGGCGCAGCGGTATTGCTAATTACGCGCACCCTGGAACCGCAGAGGCTTTATAAGGAGGTCGACTGGGGGCTGCTGGTGTTCTTCGTCGGACTGTTTGTGGTGGTAGGCGGCGCGGAGAATGCCGGGATCACGGCGAAGCTGCTGGATTTTGCGCGGCATTGGAACTTGCAGAACCTGGGGGTGTTCACGGCGGCAGTGGCGGCGCTGTGCAATATCGTGAACAATGTTCCGGCGGTGATGCTGCTGAAGTCGCTGGTGCCGGGCTTTGCCAATCCGCACACCGCGTGGCTGACGCTGGCGATGGCTTCGACCCTGGCTGGGAATCTCACCATTACCGGAAGCGTGGCCAACATTATCGTGGTGGAGACCTCAAAGCCGGAAGTGGAGATCGGGTTTCGCGATTATCTGCGGGCCGGGGTGCCGATTACGCTGATCACACTGGTTGTCGGATGGGTGTGGTTGAGTTGGATTCGATGAGTACTCAGTACGTAGTACCTGGTAACAAGCAAACCACAGAGGACACTGAGGAGCACGGAGGGGATTGATGAACCACGGACGAGAGTACCGAGTACCGAGTACCAAGTACCAAGCAAAAAGCAACCGCGAAGGGGAACGACGGATTACTGATTCCACCGACTGGGCAAATGCGGGCGTGGTGAGCATGTGCAGAGGCTGGCTGTGCTTTGGGTTCATGATGGCAGGATCCCTGTGCCTTGCGCAGACAACGTCGACGGGGAACGTGGTGAAGTTTCAGGGAGCACTGGCCAATGTGAAGTACCTGTTTGCGACAGCCGAACCGGTGGCTCATCTGAAGCCCGGGGACATTCTGGACACGAACACGCTGGATTGTTTCGGCGACGCGATCCGCAAGCCGGGCGACAAGTTGAGCATGGCGCCCGGGGATAATCCGCTGACCGGTCCTTTCTATGTCGATGGCGCTGAGCCCGGAGACACCCTGGCGGTTAAGATTCTCGCGCTCGATGTAAATGGGGATCAGGGAGTGGGGGCGCTGGCCCCTGGATTCGGCGCGCTCAACGCAACCAACTACACGCCGATGCTGAATCCGGCCCTGCCGGAGAAGATCTGGTTCTATCCCATCGATCACGCGACCAATACCGCGACCTTCAAGGCGCTCGACTCCAAGTTCGAGGTGAAGATTCCGATGCACCCGTTCTTCGGATGCATCGGTGTGGCGCCGGCCGACGGCGAGGCGCGCAGTTCGATCGTGCCGGCGGAGTTTGGCGGGAACATGGATGCGCCCGAGGCGAGCGTCGGCAACACCGTCTACTTTCCGGTCAATGTGAAGGGCGGTTTGCTGTATCTGGGCGACGGGCACGCCGCCATGGGCGACGGCGAGGTGGCGGGCGCGGCGATCGAGGTGCCGCTGAAGGCGCGGGTGCAGGTGGAGTTGATCAAGCATCACAAAATCAACTGGCCGCGCTTCGAGAACGATCAGGCCCTTATGGCCGTGGGCGCATATCGTCCGGTAGATGACGCGTTGCGCATCGCATTCACCGAGCTGGTGGGCTGGATCCACGAAGACTACGGGCTCTCCGAACTGGATGCGTATGAGTTGCTGGGGAAGGTGGCCAAGATCCGGCTGGCGGAGATGGTGGACCCGAATTACGTGGTGGTGGCTTCGATTGATAAGAAATATCTACCGCCGAAGAAGAAATGAGGGTGCTGATCTCAGGGCGTCTGTGGCCCGAGACTGTACCTTCGGACAATGACGAAGGGCGTAGCCCCGGTGGATGACCTTGGGCCTAATACCTCAGAACTCCCGGTTTCCTTGACAGGTATGACGAGCCGGGCGAAGCTACTGAGAAGATCTTCCTATAAGAAAAGCGCGCCACGTGCAGGACGGAGGAGTGTCTGCGGCGCGAGTGAAGGAAATTGCCGATCGCGTAAGGCGGTGGAGAGCCGGAACGAGAGGCGCGACGGCCAGGCACGTGCAAGCTTAGGAGTCAGCGAGCGGGATGGGCGGGCGACGACGTCCATCTTCGATGGACTAAGGAGCATGGATCCGAAGACGATTTTCGATCAGGGCTCGGCGGAGGACCATCCGCCGGTGGAAACGGGGCGCGAGTGGCCGGGCGTGAAAAAAGACGGCGGACGCGCCGAGGTGCGTTTCCCGGGCGAGGACGGCGGAAGATCCCTGGCTGATATGGCGATGCGCGACCTGGACGGCACGCTGCAGTTGCTCGCCGAACGGGCGCAGTACATTACACAAGCAACCGGTGCCGCAATCGCATTGCGCGACAGCGACGAGATGGTGTGCAAGGCAAGCGCGGGAGCCTCCGCCCCGGAGGTTGGAGCCCGGCTGCAGATGGAGTCCGGGCTATCGGGAGAAAGTATCCGGACCAGGCAGATTCTCCGTTGTGACGATGCCCAGACCGATGGCCGGGTGAACCGGGAGAGTTGCGAGGCGCTGGGGATCGCGTCCGTTTTAGTGATGCCGATGCTCGACGAGGAGGAACAGGTCCTCGGAGTGTTCGAACTGTTTTCCGACCGGCCGCATGCCTTCGAAGAGCGGGATATCGAGGCCCTGGAGCGCATGGCGTTCATGGTGCGAACTGCGATCGCCCGAGCTGAGGGGGGGCCGCAGGAGATTGCGAGCGCGCCCCCACCGGATCCCACCGAGGTCACTGCCGGCGCGCACGAAGCGGGCGAGGAAGACCTCCCCGGGGAATTCCAGGGCGAGGAGGCGACTCCGGGCCCAGGCGCGGAACAGGCAGAGGAAGAGGAATCTGTCGCGACCGCGCCTGAACCGGTCATCAAAGAACCCGTAATCAAAGATGAGATCAGCCTCGAGATGCCGGTGAAGAAGGGGGCTGAGGTTTCGGCGGTGGAAGAACCGCTGGAGGGCGTGGCGCCGGCGGTGCACAACCCCAAAATCGCGTTTCATATTCGTGGGCCCCTGCCTCGCAAGGCTGCGGCAACGGCGCTGGAGACGAAGAGCGCACAGGGGGCGGACCAGGCAGCCGAGGGGGCGGTCGAGGAGAGCCGGAGCACGGCTGAATTGGAAGAGGAACATGCGATGGAAGCCTCCCCGGCTGGGTCGCGTGAGTCTTCCCGGCGGGAAGAGATTCAGGATGCACCTTCGAAGGCAGATTTGAGGGTCGAAGCGGCAGCGATTGGCGCATCCGGAGCAGCTGCGGCGCCGGCACTGGCCGTACCAGAAAAGAAAGCGGCGGTGGCAGAAATGTCTTCCATGCCCAAGCCAGGGACTGTGGCCGTGACTCCGGCCGCATCCCCGAAGGCTGAGGCGCCGCCAGTTACCCTCACGTTTGGAACTGCGATCGTGCCCAGTGTCACTAGCGGGCCAGCCGAAGCAGTAGCGAATCCACCGGTTACACCTTCGGATCAGACGGCGAAGCCGACGGTGGAAGAGAGTGCGGCGCCGAAAGTCCCGACTCCAGTAGAGGCGGCAAAAAGCACGAGTGGTCCGACTGCCCGTTCAATGGAGCGCGCACGCAGTGCGGTCGCAGGGTTGCGCCGATGCGAATCATGCGGATTTCCGGTGTCGGAGGGTCGCCACCTGTGTCTGGACTGTGAAAAAAAGAAAGGGGCGGCGGCGGCCCCGGCGAAAGTCGAGGCAAAACCGGAGCACCCGGCGGCGCCGGCATCCGATTCGGCGCCGAAGACGCCTGCAACAGCGGAGACCGAGACTCCCACTGCCAGCTCTGCTCCGAGCATTAAGCCGGACGGCAATGGTCCGCAATTCCTGGTCGGATCTCCCGACCGCTACGAATCATGGATCGTTCAACACATGTATGCCGCAGTGGCGGCTGCGGTGGTTATCATTGGCGTCATAGTGTATCTGCTATCGAGATAGCCGCTCATTCTTTCCATTCCCGCCGTTTCACAGTGTGCGCAATTTTCTGACACGCGTAAGACTCAAGGTCCCGAGGTACCGGGAACTTCTTGACAAAAAGCACACATACTCCTAGAGTGCCGATATTACGACACAGGTGCTCAAGTCTATGAAAAATGTCTACGAAGTTCTGCGGCAAAAAGAGCTGGAACTGGCACGCTTGGAGAAGGAAGTAGAAGCACTGCGCGTGGTGGCGCCGCTGCTTTCTGAAGAAAATGCTGCCTTGGCGAACGACGCTCCCAAGCCCACGCTAGCAGCGGCCGCAGGCCAGCAACCAATCCGGATTCCGCAGCCGGCGGTCAACGCCACTCCGCAACCGGCGCGCGCCGCGGGATGGGAAGACACCGCGAAGAGGTGGCCATAGTTAGAGCTTGGCATCGAGAATGGCGCCAATGACATCAGCAAGGCCCGGAATTCCGGGCCTTTTGCTATTTGCGGGAAGAATATGTGACTGGCATATGGACGTACGAGCGAACTCGGCGCGTACGACAAAGAACTGAGTTCCGACACTGGCGCCGGAACCCTGGCATAGGGTCCATCTGTCGCATACTTTAGACTCCTGTAGGTGGGCAATCGCGGGTGGTATACTCCGCCGGCCTCCTTCATGCGGTTCGCAGACCGCGTAGCTCCGGGTTCAATGTAAGAATCGAGGGCCCCAGCGCGGACCCAAGAACTCCGGGTATCCAAAACAAGTTCTGATTCGAGAAACCATGGAAATCGCTCGCGTACAACCGTTCCAAACGCCCGGTCGACGACGCATGCCTCGTTATGCGATCTCGGTTCCAGTGAGCGTGACGGTGCTGCGGTCGGGAGTTCCCGAAGGCGTGCCGGGACGTTCGGTGGACGTATGCGAAGGCGGGCTGTGCGCGGTGCTGGCGGCCGAATTGGTTCCGGGCGAGATGGTAGGCGTAGAGTTCCGGCTACCCCACTTGAGCCTCGCGGTACTGGCCAAAGCGAAGGTGCGACACCACGACCGGCTCCGGTGCGGGATGCAGTTCCTCGGATTGAGCGGGGAGCAGCAGGCGACCATCCGCTACTGGGCCGAGCGCACCGGACAGCGGCGAACCATCGCCGATATGGGAGAGGCGGCGCAACTGCAGGCGGAACCCGAGGCGGAAGAAATCCCCGGGACGCCCGAGGCCCCTGGCCTGCAACTGATTCCTCCCATCCAGGTCGAGGTGCCGCGGTCAGAAAGTGAGGATCGTGACCAACCCGAGGAGGAACTGGGAAGCCGCAAAGGACGATGGGATCAGCGCGTGGTGCTCGTTCTTTTGGCGGCGTTCGCCCTGACCGGTGCAGGGATGGCTTGGTGGCATTGGGAGCAGGGCTGGGCGGAACTCGAGGCCCGCATCCCCGGCCTTCACGAGCATTCCACAAGAGCAGCCACCAAAGTGGGCGGGGAGGTAATGCGACGCCTCCTGATTCATGAAGTGGATCCAGTCGCTCCAACCGGTACGAACGGGCAGCACATGACAGGGACGGTCGCGCTCCACGTGATCATCGCGACCGATGGCCGCGTGATCAGCCTGCAGCCGGCAACTCAGCCGAATGCGCTCACCCGCTCGGCAATCGATGCGGTCCGCTGGTGGCGTTTTGAACCGTATCGCGTGAACGGCGATCCGGTGAACGTCGAGACTACTCTGACGATCCAATTTGAGTAGTGATCGGACGGAAGCCAGCAGCAACGGCAGTTTTGGCTGGTCTCACCGGCCGAGTGGCAAGTTCTAACCCCCAACAAGATCAAGCGCGATTCCGACGCAGGCCAGCCAGGATTATGAAGCCGCCGACCGCAAAGCATCCGACTGCTGCCAGGGCGACGATTTGAACCGTCGCCGTACCGAAATGCAGCCAATCGGCGGCAATCGTGAGCAACGCACATAGAACGCCAATGCTGTTCAACCAAATCGGAGCACGCACCCGGTGCTGCGATTCGCTCTGCAATCGAAGTTGGAACAGCAGGGCAGCCATCCCGATGGCGGCAACCACAACGACCGCCAGCCAGCTGTGAAAGGCGGCGCGGCCCGTGTAGATAACGACCAGCGCCATGGCGCTTAGCAGCAAGCCGGAAGCGATCACGGTCCATCGCCGCGCCACACTCTGGGAAGAATCATGCAAGTTGAGTTCTCGCAAGCAGCCGGTTCTCGTCGTCCGGCGGGCCGCCCTATTGTAGTCACTGGACTAGCTGAGGTCGAGCGACTGCCGGCGTCGGCCACCGGGAGCTTGCGACCGTTTCTAGTCCGTGGCGCTGACCGGCGACGCAGTCAGCCATTCTGCCGCCCGCTGCTCCCCGTGGGTCATGGCATAGAGCACCAGTTCCACCCGGGTGGAGATGCCAACCTTGTCGAAGATGCGAAGCAGATACTTCTTCACCGTGTGCTCGCTGAGGTCAAGTTCGTGAGCAATTTCGCGGTTGGGAAGGCCCTCAGCCACCAGGGCGACGACTTGCTCCTCGCGCGGCGTCAGCAGCTTGCCGCCTAGCGAGTTGACCACCCGTAGCGACGGCACCTGGCTCATCACATCCACCAGGTAGCCGATCTGCCCGGCCGATGCCCAGATCTCTCCGCGATGAACGACCTGGATGCATTTGCACAAGGCCCGGAAATGCGAGTCGGCCAGGCAAAACAGGCCTCTGGCTCCCGAGCGAAAGGCCTTCACCGCGGTGACGCAATCGCAGTTGTCCAGGAGCAGGACCTTGGCCACCTGCGGGTGAGCCACGTGCAAGCGCCGCAACAGATCTAAGTGGATCCCGTCCGGCTGGTGATTCATTGCCAGGACGACTACCTGGCAGGAGGTGGAAGTAAGGGCCTCGAGAATGCTTTCCAGGTTTAAAGGGCAGGCCAGAAGGTTGAACTCGGGACGCCGGCGCAGCGCACTCGTAAGGAGTTGCAGTTGGAGCGGGCTGGAATCAGCCAGCAGGACATCGATGGAGCCTTCCACAGCAGACGGCATGAGGTCAGTTCGTCCTTGAAGCGGCGTTTTTTTCACAGTGATCCCGATTTTAGGAAGCGCATGGGGGGAAGTCATGTCCAATGGTCACTTGATTTGGTGACGGGTCGCACCGCATCGGGAAGCCAAGCCGGAGCGGAGGAATATCCGCAAAAGCAGCAAGACCGAGAACTGCTTGCGGCCAAAAGTCGATTGACTGCAATCCCGACCAGAAATCGCGCGACCATGCGTCCTGAAGGACCAACCGCTTGATGTCCACTTTCCTATCCACGTTCGTCCACCTTGGACAGGTCACGGCTAAGAGGGAACCTATGCCTCCAGCTTTGGAATCATGTTTGTGACTCAGCGTGTTTCGCCGGGATTGAGAGATCGCATGCACCGATTCGCGAGTTGCTCTTGTTATCCACTTTAGTAGACGACACCGGCGATGACTTGTCGCTGCAGGCTCACCGCGATAGTTTCCACACATACGGCAATGATGAAAGCAGCGCATGCAAGACGGGATGTTCGATGAAGTGGAGGTTCAGACCGGAAGTTGCCTTGTTATTCGCGCTGCTCCTGCACTTGTTGTTTGGAACTGTTCAGGCTCAAGCACAAGGGCCGACCCAGGGGGGGTGCAAGCCAAGCAGTTCAGCCCGGTGGAAACCACACCGGGCAGGACCTTGAGCCTACAGTTCCTCAGCCCGGGAAAGCGGGCGGCACGGGAAACCCAGAGCTCGGAAGGGAACGCCGTCCGCTTTACCGGTTCACTGAAAGCGATGTCCTCGACGTCGCCTTTACCTTCACCCCAGAGTTCAACCAGACCGTAACGGTGCAGCCCGACGGACGCATCACCCTGAGAAGCGTAGGCCAACTGCTGGCAGCCGGAAAAACGGCCGACGAACTAGGCCAGTCCATCGAGAAGGCCTATTCCGACAGACTGCACGACCCCGAAATTACGGTGGTGCTCAAAGAATTCGAAAAACCTTATTTCATTGCCTCGGGCGAAGTGGCCCACCCGGGAAAATATGAGTTGCGGGGTAACACGACCGTCGCCGAAGCCGTGGCGATGGCGGGCGGGTTTACCCCGCAGTCCAAGCATTCGCAGGTCTTGCTGTTCCGGCATATCTCGCCGGAAACCATGGAAGCACACGTGATCGACGTGAAACGCATGTTGCAACAGCGCGACTTGAGGGAGGATCCACGCCTCCAGGCAGGAGATTTTCTGGTAGTTCCCAAGAGTACCGTGGCCAAGGTCATGCGTTATATGCCCACAACCAGCATGGGAATGTTTCTTACTTCAGGAACCTTCTGAGGAACGGGAGCGGGTGAGATCGCACCATGCCGGACGATGGGGTTGTGAGCCGCCGAGGAGTCCAGCCAGCCCTTCCCTCCCCCACCCTGCGCGACGTTCTGGCCGTGTTATTCCGCCAGCGTCGGCTGGCCCTCGGCGGCTTCTTCGTAACTCTACTGGTGGTAGGCGGTTACTGGTTGGCGGCGCCGGCATACCAGGCTCACATGAAGATGCTGCTCAGCCGCGAACGAGTGGATCCAGTGATCACCTCCGACGTGACCGGCCCGCTGCAGATCTCCCGCGGAGTTACGGAAGAGGATCTGAACTCCGAGGCGGAACTGCTGCGTGACGAAAACCTGCTGCGGGCGGTGGTGGAAGCCAACGGGTTGGAATCGCGGGGCATTCTCGCGCGTGTGCGGCTTGGTAGGGACGACCATGAGCATCGGGTCGCCCGGGGAGTGCGGTCGCTCGCCCGGCACCTGCGGGTGGAAGCGGTGCGCAAGTCGAACCTGATCGTGGTGAGCTACGAAGCTTCAGATCCGGCGCGTGCCGCCCGTGTGCTCGAGATGCTGGGCGCCCTCTACGTCGAGAAGCATGCCCAAGTCCATCGGCCTACCGGGCAATACCTGTTCTTCGCGCAGCAAACCGAGCTCTCGCGGGCCGTGCTGGCCCAAGCCCAGGCGCGGTTTGTGGCTTACAACCGTGAAGGGGGAGTCGTCTCGGCGGCGCTCGAACGGGATAATGCACTTCAACGCCAGACCGAACTCGAAGGAACCTACCGTCAGTTGCGGATCGCGCGCGCCGATAACGAACATCGAATTCAGGTTCTTCAAGCGCAGATGGATTCCTTCCCGGCCCGAAGCACATCCACGGTGCGGGTCTCCGACAATCCTCAGCTTCTGGAGACGCTCAAGGGACGCTTGCTCGAGCTTCAGTTGAAGCGCACCGAACTGCTGAAGGTTTACGAGCCGTCGTATCGCATGGTGCGCGAGGTCGACGAGCAAATCGCCCAGACGCAGACATCCATTGCAGCCGAGAAAGAAGCGCCCGTTCGCGAAGAGACCACCGAAAAAGATCCCCACTACGAATGGGCCAAGGCAGAGTTGGAAAAGGCGCGGGTCGAACAGACTGCGTTGGCGGCGCGGGAGGCAGCCACCGCGAACGAGCTCTTGGCCACCCGCGGCCAAGCTCGCCAGCTTGGGGACGCTGCGGTCGAGCAACAGGATCTGATGCGCGACATGAAGACCGCAGAGCAAACCTACCTGCTCTACGCCCGCAAGAGCGAAGAGGCGCGCGTCGGGGATGCGCTCGACGAAAGAGGAATCCTGAACGTCACGGTGGCAGAAGCCCCCGTGGCGCCCGTGCTGCCGCAACGGCCTCTTTGGATGATGGCAGCGACCGCCGTGCTGGGCGCAGCGGCCGTGAGCATCGCACTCTCGTTTGTGACGGACCATCTCGATCCGGCATTGCGCACCCCGGAGGATGTAGTCGCGTGCTTGCGGGCTCCAGTACTCGCATCGTTTCCGCGGGAGGCGGCGTGATGGCTCCGCAGCTTCGAAGACCAGGAGCGCACGGATGAGCCGCGCCATCAGTATTCTGGAGCCCGCCACCGAAGTCGCGCAGTCTGCCCCTGGCCTGCGCGATGTGCGGCAACCGGCCGCGCAGCCCTGGGACGCCGGACGGTTTGTCGATGAGCAGGTTCAGGCGCTGATTCGCCAAGTGTTCTTTCCGGGATTTCCTCGTCCAGCGCACCAGGCAGTGTTCAGCGGGGCAAGCCCCGAGACTCGGACGGCGAAAGTCTGCATTCGCGTCGCAGAAGCGTTAGCTGCCGACGGCGCGTTCGAGGTGTGCGCGGTCGAAGCCGATTTTCGGACGCGTTCCATGGAAATCGAGTTTGGGGGGACCAACACCGGCGGCCGAAGAACTCCGGAACTCGCCGAGGCGGTGCGAATGTCCTCCCTCCAAATCGCGAGCCACTTGTGGCTGGTGCCGGCAGAGACGTTCTTAGGGACCGCCAAGAACCGCCGTTCCCCCGCGTGGTTGCGGAGTCGCCTGGGCGCGTTGCGCCGGGAATTCGACTACGCCGTGATTCACGCACCGTCGGTCGGATCGGGAACAGAGGCCGGCTTGCTGGGCCACTTGGCGGACGGATTGGTGCTGGTGCTGGAAGCGAATCGCACCCGGCGCATCACGGTGCGAACCATTCGGGAGTCCCTGCAGTCCTCCAACGTACGGCTACTGGGGGCGGTTTTGACGCAACGCACGTTTCCGATTCCTGAAGGCGTATACCGCAGGTTGTAAGTTCGCGTGAGTTGGCGAGGTTCGGGACGTCGCACGAGATAGGCCGGCACTTCGACTGGCCAGACTGCGGCGTTGTCGGCAGGATTGCCGACAGGGAGAATTCGAGGTGTCTTCCACAGCAGTCTCCGAGAGCTGGCAGGAGAGTTCTTGCGCTCCGGAGTCACGATTGATTCCTGGGGCAGCGCTGGCCCGTAACGGTCGCAGACCACCACGGCCGGCAACCAGCCCACGGCAACGGGCAAGCTTGATTTCCGAAGCTCCTGACTTTCAAACCAGCACGGAATCTCACTCGCTTCGCGAGGTTCTCCCCGATCCGGTGGCGGTCGGCGGGGTCTGGCGACTCGGATGGGCAGTCCTGTCTGATTTTGCAGTGATCACAGTCGGCTGGCTGCTGGTCAGTGCGTGCGTCGCCGCCAGCCAACTGCTGCATTATCGGGCTGCCGCCAGCCTCCACTTGTCGGGCGGCCTACTGGCCGAGTGGCTCGGGCTTTTGCTGACGTTCAGCAGTATCGCCACGCTGTTGGTGTACTCGGAGGGGCTGTACGATGAGGGCCTTCCGCGCCGGAACAAAAACCGTACCCTGGCTCTGGGAAGGTCCGTCGGGTGGGCAGCGGCAATTACCGGAACCGCCGGGTTGCTTGCTCGCACACCACTGCCCGGGCTCTGGCTTCTTCCCGCAGGCGCCTTGCTGAACTTTGCCAGTCTTGTCGTGTGGCATTCCTGGCGCAAACATCGCGGGCAGGAGAGATGCACGGCGCGGAGTTTGAACGTCCTGATTGTGGGCGCGGGACCAACCGGCAGGCGCCTGGCACGATATCTGCGACAGAACCCGCAGCATGGCCGCGTCGTGCGCGGGTTTCTCGACGATCAGAACCATCCGGGCTTCGGCGTGTTGGGGCGGGTCAGCGATCTTGCACGCATCGCCCGAGCGGAGTTTGTGGATGAAGTCATCATCGCCTGCACCGAAGACCCCGCCCTTACCCGCTGGATCAGCCAGGAAGCCCATGCTCAGCACCTGGACCTGCGGCTGGTGCCGAACCTCCCCGAGGGCAACCTGCCGAATGCGTGGATCGACAACTGGGCCGGGATCCCGCTGGTCACGCTTCACCGCGAGAGCTTACCGGCCGGGCCCTTGCTGATCAAGCGCTGCTTGGACTTCTCCCTCGCTAGCCTGGCCTGCTCTTTCTGGCGCCGCTTTTGTTGTTGCTTGCCGCCTCCATCCGGCTCGATTCACCCGGGCCCGCACTCTACACAGCGCCCAGGGCCGAGCGGAAGGGCCGGCGCTTCCTGTGTTTCAAGTTCCGCACCATGACCCGCCACGCCAACCACTTTCGCGAGGAGTTGCGTGCTCGCAACCAACGCCAGGGCCCATGCTTCAAGCTCGAGAACGATCCGCGCATCACGCGAATGGGCCGCTGGCTGCGGCGCTACAGCCTGGACGAACTCCCCCAGTTATGGAACGTCGTACGGGGCGAGATGAGCCTCGTCGGACCTCGCCCGCACCCCTTGGACGATTGCGCGCGCTATGACCTCGAACACCTGCGGCGGCTTGATGTCACGCCCGGAATGACCGGCCTGTGGCAAGTCTCTGCCCGTCAGGCTGCGTCTTTCCAAGCCAACATGCGACTCGATCTCGAATACATCGAGCAGTGGAGCCTGGGTCTCGACCTTCGGATTCTTTGGGCGACTTTGGCGGTGGTTGTGAAGGGGACAGGAATCTAGAGAGCAGCCCATGGAATCGACGATTGGACGTTGGAATGCGAGTGCTGCAGATGCGGGCGCATTCGTGCTGCGCACTGTCCTGCAACCCCTGGAACTGCTGTTGCGCGCACCCGCGTGGCTTTTTCTCGCGGCGCTATTGGCGATGCTTCTACGTGCTCCGGACCTTGCTCAGTGCTGGGTCGACCGGATTGTGTTTGTGATGCTGATTGCGCTCGTACTGCTGCGCGCGGCGCTGCTTCGGCAGTCGCTCTGTCCCGCGGCACCGATTGTCTGGGCAATGGCTTCGCTCGCAGCGTTGGCCGCGATCGATCTGCTACGGACCCCCTATGACGTCCAGCTATGGAGCGTGGCGGCCGCGAAATTCTTCGTTCCCTACACGGTCTTTTATCTGGCCGGGCTGGTCTTCGATTCTGACGAAGCGCTGCGCCTGCTGGAAGCTTTCACGCTGCTGGTCTTTGCGTATCTGGTGTTCACCTCGATTGTCTACATGATGCGGCTGGACTTCCTGGTATTCCCGCAGTTCATTCTCGATCCAACCCTGGGAATACACCTGGAACGCGCCCGCGGACCATTCCTGCAGGCGGAGGCCAACGGCGCCGCCATGAACGTTCTGGGATTGTTAGCCCTGGATTCCTATCGGCGCGGCAGGTTGCGAGGCATGGGAGCCACTGTGCTCCTGCTGGCGTATCCGGTTGCCATTGTTCTCACGAAAACCCGCGCGGTATGGCTGGCATTTACGGTTTCGACTGCACTGCTGGCCTACGCGACATCGAGCGCACGCGTAAGGCGACTCTGCATCGGATGGCTGGCGGCCGGAGCTCTCGGCCTGCTGGCTCTTACCGCAGTCTCAACCGGCTCGGAGGACAGTATTCGCAGGCGCCTCGCCGACGAGGACACGGTGCAGTTCCGGCTGTCGGCATATCGCGCCGGTTGGACTATGTTCACCGAGCACCCGGTGCTTGGCTGGGGCGCCAGCCAGATGCAAACCGAACTCGCAAGCCGCATCGACCGCTTCCACGGGGATGGGTTTGTAGTCCACAACACCTACTTCGAAGTCCTGCTGGAATACGGCTCCGCGGGTTTTCTCTTGTACGGCCTCATCTGGCGCAGCTTCTTGCGTTCGCATCGCAGGGCGCGCCTGACCGAAGAGAGCAGCTTATTGGCGTCTTTACAAGGTCCGCTGTGGCTCCTCCTGCTGACCGTGTATCTGGTGAGCGCGACCTTCGTGGTTATGAATTATCAGTTCTTGAACGCATTCATTTTTATGCTGGGCGGCATTCTTGCGAAACAAAACCAAAACCGGCAGGTGGGAGAACGAGCGCTTGCTGGTTGAGAAGGGCCGGCAACCGCAGGAACCCCCAATGGAAATGGAGGACCGCCCGGTAGCTCGCAGTCATACCGGTTTGCGCGGCGTGTCCGCACGCGACGGAATTTATCTCGGACTTCGCTATGGCATCGGGATCCTGGTGGGGTTTGCGAACATGTTTGCCCTCACCTGGTGGATCGGTCCACACGCCTACGGCCTGTTCATTACCGCGATCGGCCTGTCTTCGTTCCTCGCCAACTTGACGCGCGCCGGGGCGGACACGTACCTGGTACGGCGCGATGGCGTCCCGGAGATCCGGCTTTATCACGTTGCCTCCACCTTGATCATGGGCTGCTCCCTGCTGCTGACCGCAGCCGGGATGGCCGCCATCCCGCTCCTGGCGGCCTGGTACCGGAGTCGCGAGTTCCTAATGCCGTACGTGGTTACGCTGATCACCGTTCCGCTGGCGGGACTGGCCGGTCCGCCCATCGCGAAGCTGGAGCGTGAGCTGAATTTTCGCAGCGCGGCCGGCATCGAGCTCAGCGGACAAGTTCTGGCGCTGCTGGTGAGCGTGACTTTGGCCTGGCGGCGATGTGGCGTGTGGGCGCCAGTGGCGGGCGTGATCGTATGGCAATCGTGGGTGGCGATTGCGGCTTGCCGGGCTGCACGGCTGATCCCACGGCCAGCATTCGACCGCCGCGAGGCGCACGCCATGCTCTCGTTTGGCCTCGGCTACACGCTTTCGCAGCGGGTGTGGCAATTGCGATCGTTGGTGAACCCATTGCTGGTGGGCAGGCTGGTCGGAGCCGAGGGGGTCGCATTCGTGGCATTGGCCGTGCGTATCGGAGAGAGCCTCGGGTTCGTGCGTGTGGCGGCGGGACGACTGGCAATCGCGGGGCTCTCGCGTTTGCGCGAGCAGCCGGCACGCCTTCGTGCCGCGCTGCAAAATGCGCTCGAATTGCAGGTTGTCATGCTCGGCCCGCTGCTCTGCCTGTTCGCGGTGACGGGTCCATACCTGGTGCCGAGACTTTTCGGCCAAAGATGGACGCCGAGTCTGCAGGTATATCCGTGGGTCGCGGCAGGCGTGCTCATCAACTCGGTGTTCAATCTGCAATCCTCTGCCCTGTTTGTGCTTGGACAGCAGTGGGCGGTACTGCGCACGTATTGCGTGCACGTGGGACTGTTCGGAGCGGGCACCCTGCTGCTGGTAACTCATTTTGGGATTCCCGGATACGGTTGGGCCGACCTGCTGGCGTGCGTCGCCTACTTCCTGCTGCATCAGCGGCTGGCGAAACACGTTCACCTGCGCTACTCGCGGCTGGCGGGATGGTGCCTGGTATTCGGAATTTCCCTTTTCGCGATGATGTTCGCGCGGCCATGGGCGTGGATCCTGTGGGCTCCGCTCATCGCGCTCATGCTCCGCGAACTACGTTCACGGCGACGAGGGCGTCGTTTCAACGCCGCCACGCCCCAACCTGAGTTCACTTCTTCCTGGACCCTGCCACCGCAGGCACGCTCCAGCAACCTGCCGGCCTCGTGAGCATCTTCTTTCATGACGAAAATCGCCTATCTCGCAAATGAGTTACCCGCCGCGGTCGAGTGGTACGTGGCCGAGGAAATCGATGAACTGCGGCACCGGGGATTTCAGGTCATTCCCTGCAGTGCCCGGACAGTCCCTCGCCATCAAGTGCCTGCCGAAATGCAGGACCTCGCTCGCGAGACGATTGGGCTGCTTCCGCTGTCGCCGGGGTCGATTCTGGAGCCTGTGGCGCTCTGCGCGATGCGCGCCCGAGCACTGTCGGACCTCTGGCAACGTGTCCTTTTCGAAGGCCACGAACCGTGGCGGCAACGAATGCGCACCTTGGTGCACACCTTCCTGGGAGCATGCCTGGCGCAGCGACTGCAGAGAACCGGGATCGCGCACATCCACGTCCATCACGGCTACTACGCGTCATGGATTGCGCTGGTTGCCGCACGCCTGCTTGGAATTCCTTTCAGCATCACCCTGCACGGCTCAGACCTTCTGGTGCGGGGAGCGTATCTCGATACGAAGCTGGCGCAGTGCGAGTTCTGCCTGACCATTTCAGAGTTCAACCGGCGACACATCCTGGCTCACTTTCCGGGAATCGATCCGCACAAAGTGTTGGTGCAGCGCCTGGGCGTGAGCATACCCGTCGGGCCGCCGGCGAGCGATGTATCAGCAAATGATGGGCTTTCCCAATCCCGTCCCCTCAGGCTGCTGTCGGTGGGGCGACTGCATGCCGTCAAGAATCAATCGTTCCTGATTCAGGCGTGCTTCTTCCTGAAGGAGTGCGGCCTGCCCCTGCGTTGTCGTATCGCCGGCGAAGGACCCGAGCGGAACCGGCTTGAATTCCTGATCAGAGAGTTGGGTCTGCAAGACACCGTTGAGTTACTCGGGCAGGTTCCGCACCGGGAAATCAGTCGTTACTACGAGCAGGCAGACCTGGTGGTGCTGACCAGCCGCAGCGAAGGCATACCGCTGGTGCTGATGGAAGCTATGGCGCATGGGCGGCTCGTGCTGGCTCCCGCCATCACCGGCATCCCGGAACTGGTTCTGGACGGCAGGACAGGTTTCCTCTATTCGCCGGGAATGCTCGAGGAGTTCGTTTGGCGCGTAGATCAGATTGCTCGATCACTCCCCGCGCTGCACTCGGTGCGGCGCGCAGCCCGCGAACACGTGCGGGAGCACTTCAACCTCGCCACCAACCGGTATTCGCTTGGAACCTTGTTTTTGCAAAGGGTGGCACACCAGTCATCCGAGGGGGTTTATGAAGATCCTGTTTTGCAACAAATATAACTTTCGGTTCAGCGGGACCGAAGCCTACTTGTTCGACCTGATGGCGATGTTGCGTGAGCAGGGGCACAGTACAGTGCTCTTCTCCATGGCCGATCCCCGCGGCGAGCCGACCGCCTACGATCGGTTTCTCGCGCCCGCCGTTGACTTCAAGCATCCTCATGGACGGCTCGAGGCCTTTCATCTCGCCACTCATGCGATTTATTCGCGTAGCGCCCGCACCAAGCTGGCTCAGTTGTTGCATGCATTTCGTCCGGATGTGGCGCATGTGCGGAATATCTACCATCACCTTTCGCCCTCGATCCTATGGGAACTCAGGAAACAACGGGTGCCGGTGATCGATCACCTGAACGACTTCAAGCTGCTTTGCCCCAACTACAACTTCGTTTCGCGGGGCGCGATCTGCGAGCGCTGCCGTGGCGGGCAATTCTGGAACCTGGTTCGTTCCGGTTGCTACGAAGGCGGACGGGCCGCCGGCGCAGTGCTCGCGGCGGAAGCCTATGTTCATCGCTGGCTGAGGACCTACGAGCGCTGTGTGGACTGCTTCCTGGTCCCCAGCAAATTCGTGCGCGAGAAGCTGATTGAATACGGATGGCCGGAGCATCGCATTACCGTGCTACCGCATTTCCAAACGCTCCCGGAAGGGCCATCCGTCGATGCTGCACCGGGATCGCCGGTTCTTTACTTTGGCCGCCTTTCCGCGGAGAAGGGCCTCACGGACCTGCTGGCGGCGATGCAGCAAGTCCGCAACATCCCGCTCGTGATTGCGGGCGACGGGCCGCGCCGGGAAAATCTGGAGCAACTGTGCGGCGATGCCCATCTCCCGGTCCGCTTTACCGGACACGTGGAGGGGGACGAACTTCACACCCTGATCGGGCAATCGGCGTTCACCGTCTTCCCTTCTCGCGCTTACGAGACTCTCGGCAAGAGCATTCCGGAGTCCTACGCGCATGGACGCGCCGTTGTAGCGTCGGACCTCGGCTCTCGGCGGCAATTCGTGCAGCCCGGAGTTACCGGGTTCCTGTACAAGCCGGGGGATGTCGCGGGATTGGCCGAAATAATCGCCTGGCTCTACGCACACCCCAAGGTTGCGCAAGAGATGGGAGAGGCCGGAAGAGATCGGCTCGCTCGGTGCCATTCCCCTCGGCAGCACTGCGCGCAGATCGTTGCGGTGTATGAGAAAGCGATTGCTGCCCGGGGTCGGCGGGACCACGATGCCGCGCCATCCAAGCCAGAATCGCCACCGATTCGCGTAGCCTTCATTGGAGGTCGGGGAGTCGCTTCCCAGTACAGCGGAATCGAGGCCTACTACGAGGAAGTCGGCCGCCGGATGGTTGACCGGGGTCACGACCTCACGGTCTATTGCCGAAATCGCTTTACCCCGGCGCTGCCCACACACAACGGGATGCGGCTGGTGCGCTTACCCACCTGGCCCTCAAAACACTTGGACACCCTGATTCATACCGCGCTCAGCACCGGGCATGCACTTCTTAAACACTATGACATCGTGCATTACCACGCGCTCGGACCCGCGCTGTTTTCATTCTTTCCGCGTCTCCTGGGAAGCAAGACCGTTGTGACCGTGCAGGGTCTGGACTGGCAACGGAAGAAGTGGGGAAAGTTCGCATCCTTTGTTCTTCGGTTAGGTGAAAGGGCGGCCGCGCGCCTGCCAAATTCCACCATGGTGGTCTCGCAAACCCTGCGTGCGCATTACCTTGCCCACATTGGGGCAGAGACGACATATGTCCCGAATGGGGCCCGTCTGCGAGAACGCAAGCTGCCTGTCCTGCTCAAGCAGTGGGGACTCGAGGCGGAAAACTACATCCTGTTTCTGGGCCGATTTTCTCCCGAGAAGAACTGTCATCTTCTGGTGGAAGCGTTCGAGAAGATTGATACCCGGGCCAAGTTGGTGCTGGCGGGCGGGTTCAGCTACGACAACGGGTATGCGCGCGAATTAAGACGCCACGAAAATGACCGCATCCGGTTTCTTGACTATGTTTCCGGAGATGCGCTGGACGAACTGCTCACCAATGCCATGCTCTTTGTGCTGCCTTCCGATCTGGAAGGACTGTCTCTCGCCTTGCTGGAAGCGATGGGAGCCGGCTGTTGCGTGCTGACCAGCGACATTCCGGAAAACTGCGAACTGGTGGAAGACACTGGATTCACTTTTCGGCGCGGGGACGTCCTCGATCTGGAACGCATGCTGCGCTTGCTGTTGGCGGATCCTGAAGTAAGGCGGCGTTCGGGTCAATCCGCGCGCCGGCGGATTGCCGAGCATTACAACTGGGACGTCATCACGCGACAGATTGAGGCCGAGTACTTGCGTACTCTCGGGCGTGAGCCTGAGCCATCGCAAAGCGAAAAAACTCCCAGCGCAGAGCGGATGGCGAACCAGCACGTTGGGGGCTGAGGGCAAAGAGCAAGCTTTCGTTTTTCAGCCGGGCTGGCCTAAGACAGGCGCGTAATCACTTTGGTAATTCCTGCAGGCGGGTCGCTTGACCCGCTTTTCTATTACAATCGACCATTCGCAACATCCGCGTTCTGCCTGGGCGTGGAGCCGCGTAATTTCACTGTTCTGCGAGGGCTGTTGGCTGCATGAGCGATTGTCTTCTGGTTACTGGCGGCGCGGGATTCATCGGGTCGAACTTTCTTCTGCAATGGATTCAGCAAGACTCCGGGCCGGTCGTAAACCTCGACAAGCTCACCTATGCGGGCAACCTCCGCAACCTCGAACCGATCGCGAACTCTCCCCGCTACCACTTTGTACATGGTGACATTGCGGATCGCGACTTGGTGCGCGCTCTTCTGAAAACCCATCAGCCGCGGGCCATTGTGCACTTCGCGGCTGAGAGTCATGTAGACCGCTCCATCCTCGGCCCGGAGGAGTTCATTCGCACCAACGTTGGCGGAACGTTCGCCATGCTTGAAGAGGCCCGCGCCTACTGGTCGGCGCTTGCGCCTGCGGAAAAGGAACGCTTCCGTTTTCTCCATGTTTCTACCGACGAGGTGTACGGTTCGCTGGGACCATCGGATCCGCCGTTTCACGAGGAGACGCGCTATTCTCCCAACAGCCCCTATTCGGCGTCGAAGGCCGGCTCCGACCATCTGGTGCGCGCTTATTACCACACCTATCAACTGCCGGTGCTCACCACCAATTGCTCGAATAACTATGGCCCCTTTCAGTTCCCTGAGAAGCTGATTCCGCTCATGATCTTGAATGCACGCAGTGGAAAGCCGCTGCCGGTATACGGCGACGGCCAAAACGTACGCGACTGGTTGTACGTGGGCGACCACTGCGAAGCGATTCGCGTGGTGCTGGCCCAAGGCAAACCCGGGGAGACCTACAACGTCGGCGGCTGGAATGAAAAAAAGAACCTGGAGATCGTGGATTCGATTGGCGCGCTGCTGGACGAACTCAGCCCCAACGATCCGGTGGTGCCGCATCGCAGGCTCGTCACGTTCGTAAAGGACCGCCCCGGGCATGATCGCCGGTACGCGATCGATGCGCGCAAGATCGAACGAGAGCTGCACTGGCGTCCGAAGGAAACCTTTGAGACCGGCATTCGCAAGACGGTGCTCTGGTATTTACAGCACGAAGACTGGGTGCGTGAAGTAACCAGCGGCGATTACCGCAAATGGATCGCGACCCAGTACTCCCTTTAGCGGCCGTGGTTCCGGGTTCTCAGGGCATGGATTCTCGTCGAACAGGAGAAATGCAGACATTGAAGTCCACCAGCGCGTACAAGGGCATCATCCTGGCAGGCGGCTCGGGCACGCGACTCTATCCGGTTACCCATGCCACCTGCAAAAGCCTGCTGCCCATCTACAACAAGCCCATGATTTACTACCCGCTCTCGACCCTGATGCTGGCGGGCATTCGCGACATCCTGATTATTTCAACCCCGCAGGATACGCCGAAATTTGCCGAACTCCTGAACGACGGGCGGCGTTTTGGCATTCACATCGAGTACGCGGTCCAGCCCCGGCCGGAGGGGATCGCGCAGGCATTTCTGGTGGGCGAAAAATTTCTTCAAGGTAGCTGCTGCGCGTTGGTTCTCGGCGACAACATTTTTTATGGGCACGATTTCGCCAAGACCCTTCGAGGCGCTGGCAAGAAGACCACCGGCGCAAGCGTCTTCGCCTACCGTGTGCACGACCCCGAGCGCTACGGCGTAATCGAGTTCGATGATTCGGGCCGCGCATTGAGTCTGGAAGAAAAACCGAAGCAACCGAAATCGCATTATGCGGTAACCGGTCTTTACTTTTATGACCAGCAGGTGGTGGAGGTCGCAAAGTCGCTACGACCATCCGCGCGCGGCGAACTCGAGATCACCGATGTGAATCGAGTCTACCTGGAACGCGGGCAGCTTGAAGTAGTTGTTATGGGCCGCGGCATGGCCTGGCTCGACACCGGCACGCATGAATCGTTGATGGAAGCGTCGCTGTACATTCAAGCTATCGAGAAACGCCAGGGGCTCATGGTGGCCTGCCCCGAAGAGATCGCCTACCGGTCAGGGTTCATCACGGCAACTGAACTGGAAACCCTTGGACATTCGATGCGGAACAATCCCTACGGGGCGTACCTCCTGCAACTGGCGGCGGAGAAGGTCCAGTAAATCCCGATCATGAAAAAGATTGATACCTCTCTGGCTGGTGTGTTTGTACTGGAGCCCCGGGTCTTCGGCGACGAACGCGGTTTTTTTCTGGAAAGCTACAACCAGCGCGTGATGACCACGCTGGGGATTCAGGAACGATTCGTGCAGGATAATCATTCGTACTCCACCTGCAACGTGGTACGCGGCCTGCATTTCCAGACGGAGCACGCACAAGGCAAGCTGGTGCGCGTGATCGTAGGCGAGATTCTCGACGTGGTTGTGGACCTCCGGCGAGGTTCCCCTACGTTCGGCAAGTGGGAGGCGGTCACCCTGTCGGAAGAAAATCGGCGCATGATCTGGATTCCGCCGGGCCTGGCCCATGGTTTCCGCGTAGCTTCTGCCGGAGCGCACGTGCTCTATAAAGCCACCGACTTCTACTCACCCCAACACGAGCGCACGCTGCTGTGGAATGACGAAGACTTAAGGATCGATTGGCAGCTCAAAGGCACCCCAATCGTCTCCGCCAAGGACCAGGCCGGAATTCCCTTCCGCCGAATTTCAACCTTCGAGTAGGCACCTCACCCATGCGAGTTCTGATCTTCGGCGCGACCGGCCTGTTAGGCAAAGCACTCGTGCGCGTATGGCGTGACGACGAAATCACCGCCCTGGGATCAAAAGACTGCGACGTGCGGTCCGCAGAGAGCGTGCTGCGCACCGTGGACAAGCATCGTCCGGACTGGATCGTGATGGCGGCTGCTTACACGGACGTGGACGACTGCGAGAGCAACCAGCAGCTTGCTTTCGACGTCAATACTCAAGGCGCGCTCAACGTGGCGGAGGCCGCCAAGCAGTCCGGCAGTCGGTTGCTGTTTCTGAGCACCGACTATGTTTTCGATGGCGAAAAGGCCACGCCCTACGAGACCGACGATGTACGTTCGCCTCGTGGTCGGTATGCAAAATCGAAGGCGGATGCGGAGGTCGGGATTCTGGAGATTCTTCCGCGCGGGTGTATCGCCCGCACGTCGTGGGTGTTTGGAACCGGAGGAAGATGCTTTCCAGCCACGATTCTCAAACTCGCCGAGAGCCGTGAGCAACTGGAAGTTGTGATGGATCAGCGCGGTTGTCCTAGCTATACGATCGACCTCGCGCGAGCCATACGGGAACTCTGTCACCGGGATGCAAGCGGTATCGTGCATGTGACGAATGCCGGCGACTGCACCTGGTTTGACCTGGCGGTTCATCTTCTTCGCGAAGCGGGCTCGACGACGGTGGTGAAGCCGACAACCACCGACAAATTTCCTCGCCCTGCGCCTCGTCCCAAGTACTCCGTGTTGTCGCCTGCCAGCCTGCACCGCTACGGAATCCACATGCCGGACTGGCGCGATGCGGTGCGGCGATACTTGGGGGAACGCTCGACCGCAGGCATAAACTCGCCTCCGACCGAATGAAGCCGTGCGGTTTGACTCGGCATTGGAATGCGACGTAGCATCGCCGACGGCGGAGGCCAGCCATGACTCCCGATCTCGCTACCCACGACCAAGCTGATTTGCGGAACATCCCCGCCCGGCTCATCGACGAAGCGCGCCAGCACGTTTACGAGGCTGCGATACGCACCCCATTGGTGCGCCTCAACTATGACGCTCCGGCGCAGATCTACCTGAAATTGGAGTGCCTGCAACCGATCGGATCATTCAAGATTCGGGGGGCCTACAACGCAGTGCGTTTGCTGCCTGACGAGCAGCGCCGCCGCGGCGTGTGGACGGTGAGCGCGGGGAACGCTGCCCAAGGCGTGGCGCTGGCGGCGCGCAAAGCGGGTGTGCCGTGCAAGGTGCTCGTAATGGATACGGCTCCCGCCGCCAAGCTTGATGCGGTCCGCCGCTTGGGAGCCGAGATTGTGAAGGCTCCGTTTGACGTATGCTGGAAGGCTTTGGCGGATCGCACACATCCCGCAATGGACGGGCAGTTTGTGCACCCCTTCGAAGACGACGAGTTTATCGCGGGCAATGCCTCGATCGCTTCAGAGATCCTGGAAGATTTGCCCGACGTAGATTGCGTCGTGGCTGCCTTCGGTGGCGGAGGCTTATCGTGCGGAATTGCTGCTGCTATGAAGCAGCGAAAGCCGGGAGTCAAGGTTTTTGCCGCCGAGCCCGAGACCGCGGCGCCGCTGGCTGTTTCCCTGGGAGCCGGATCGGCACAAAGCTTCCCCAACTGGAAGGCAAGTTGGGTGGATGGCTGCGGAGGCAAGTCGGTCTTTCCGCGAATGTGGAGCCTGGCTCGTCATCTGCTGGCGGGATCTGTCGTCTGCACCCTCGCAGAGATCGAAAAGGCCTTGTGCATTGTCGCTGAACGGAATCACGTCATCGCCGAGGGCGCAGGCGCTTGCGCGGTGGCAGCCGCACTCAGCGGGAAATGTGGCACGGGCAAGATGGTCGCGGTCGTGAGCGGAGGAAACATTGACTTGCGCAAGTTCGCCGAACTGACGAGTCCCGCCCGATCTTCATAGCGATCGAGCGCGTCTGTGCTCCAGGGGCGCATTGAATCCTGCTTTCCCTTCCCATCGGACCTGGCCCGTTGCGGGAACCGGCTCGGTAACGATTTACATCGCTGGTGTTGGAACCAAGAAGGACAATTTCGCAATTCTGTCCATGCCTCGATAATGGCGTCCGTTCTGCATTGTGCAGTCGCCGCACAGGCGGGGAGACTATGGCGAATCCACAAGGGAAAGACGGCAACACCCCCTACGAAAATCCACCATCATCGCGGCAGGAACGCGAGCGACGCGCACAGGTGCGCAACAATAGTGTGCTCGCGCGTATCGAGGACACCACCTACGAGGTCTTGCGCAAGCACGAGAAGAAGCTGGCCTAGCGCAAACGACGCTACGGAACCTCGCCTTCGTCCGGTTCTTCCATCGGTACTGCCTCGTTCGCTTCGGTCTTGATCGGCGTCAGCCCTGCACGCTTGAGGGCGGCATTCACTTTGGCGAGATCGCTGGTTCGTAGCTCGTCCCATGCCTTCACTTGCTCCTGGACCGCCAATTCCACCCGTTGCACCATGGCGGTCGCCTGGGTAGTCGGCGCAGCATCGGCGGAGTCAACCGTGTTGAGCAAGTTGTAAAGCGCGACATTCAGCCGGCTCAGGCTTCGTCCTTCCGGAGTGCTGAGAAATGCAGCGCCATATCCTCCGCCAGTACCCTCCAAAGCCGCTGCCTTCTGGTCCAGGTCTGCAAGAGCTGAGGCTTGTCCGCCTGCCTTTCCACCCGACTGCAATTTGCGAATTTGGGCGCGCATGCTCTTCACTTGTGCTAGCGCGTCGTAGTCACGCTGCATTGCATTAGTAATTCGGGTCGCCAGGTCGAGTTGGGCTTTCAGTCCTTCAGCAGAAGTCTTCACTCGCGGATCCATGCGCACGGTGAGCTTCTGCCTATAGTTCTTCCCATTCACGCTCAGCGTAACCGTGTATTCGCCGGGCAAGACGGCGGGCCCAAGTGGATAGCGCGGCGTGTCGTGGGCGATCGCCGAAATCGGATATTCATGCTGCAGACTATCGGGCGGCGGATAATGCAGATCCCATACGAAGCGATGCATTCCTCGGGCCTTCGATAGGCTGCGCTCCGGCCGAATCCAGTACATGGGCACATTGACCTGCTTCTCGTCGACCGGCTCGGGCTTGTCCTCGCTCGAGAATTGGCGAATTACCTTGCCGCTGGAATCTGCGATTTGAAGCGTCACCGCGCCCGAAACATTTGCCTTGAGCCAGTAATCGAGCATCGCTCCATCGGGGGGATTCTGTCCGGCGGGCTCTTCAGGAGGCAAAGGCGTGTCCGTGTTGTTGTCGCGGCGGACGCGATACGTCAGCTGCGGTGCCAACAACTGTGCCTCAGAAGCCGCAATCTCGGCGTTGACCTGGCGCAGCGGCGTGATGTTGTCGAGGATCCAGAATGACCGGCCGTGAGTTCCGATGACTACATCATCCTGGTGAATCACCAGGTCGCGAATCGAGGTAGCGGGCAGGTTCAGGCGAAGCGACTGCCAATGGTCGCCGTCGTCGAACGACACATACACCGTGGCCTCACTCCCCGCGAACAACAGTCCTTTTCGCTCCGGGTCTTCGCGCACCGTATTGATCGGTTCATCATCCGGAAGGCCGGCCACGATCTTCTGCCAAGTGTGCCCGCCGTCGTGCGTGCGATAAATGTAGGGATGCAGGTCGTCGAGTCGAAGCCGGTTTACCGCCGCATACACGGTGTTCGTATCGAAGTGCGAGGCATCCAACTGTGCAACCTTGCTCCAGGGCGTTAGCTCGCGCGGCGTAACGTCCTGCCAGGATTGGCCTCCGTCGTGCGTAACCTGAATCAGGCCATCATCGGTGCCTACCCAGACCAGATCCGCAGCCTTCGGTGACGGCGCGATGGAATAGATCACGCCACGATGTTTTCCCTTCGCCGGGTCGTCTTCGACAAACACGCCCAGAGTCGACGGGACCCCGGGATCCTCGCGAGTGAGATCGGGGCTGATCGTCTGCCAGGAATTGCCGCCATCGGTGGTCTTGAAAAGAACGTTCGATCCCAGGTACAGCGCGTGCGTATCGGCCGGAGAAAATACCAGCGGCGCCGTGCGATTGAACCGGTACTTGCCGGTGCGCAACGCAACTGGCGACACATCCTGCGTCTGACCGGTTGTGCGATTGAAGCGGGTCACCTTGCCCCCATAGATCAGGCTCGGGTCGAGCGGGTCTGGGGCAACATAGCCGTACTCTTCCACCCCCACGGGATACCAGTCACGGAATGTGATTTCGCCGAAATCGCTTCGGCTCGCCGTGCCCACGCTGCCGCTTTCCTGCTGGCCGCCATACACCCAATACGGAAACTGGTTGTCGGTGATGACGTGATAGAACTGCGCGGTGGGCTGGTTGTACCACGAACTCCAGGTCTGCCCGCCGTTCACGCTGATGGTCACCCCCTGGTCGCTGGCCAGGGCGATGATGGCCGGATTTTCGGGATTTACCCAGATGGTGTGGTAGTCGTCGCCCCCAGGCGCTCCTTTGATCGCGGTAAAAGTCTTGCCGCCATCGCTGGAGCGATAGGTGGAAGTATTGGCAACATAGATCGTGTCACGATTCTTTGGATCCACGCGAACGCAGGCGAAGTCATCGCCTCGGCCGTAGACTCTCTCCTCAGAATTCACGCGCTGCCAATTCTCACCGGCGTCGTCAGAGCGGTAGACCCCTCCCACCTTACGCGCTTGCACCATGGCGTACATGCGGGAACGATCGCTGGGCGCGATCGCCAATCCGATCCGTCCAAGATCGGCGCCGGTCGGCAAGCCTTTGCCCAACTCGCGCCAGGTCGTCCCGCCATCAACCGACTTGTACAGGCCCGCTCCAGGCGCATTGTACGAACCGCCCGTGGTCCACGGCGGACGCCGCGAAGCCCATAGCACGGCATAAATAGCCTGCGGGTCGGTGGGGTCGAAGGCAAGATCGATTGCCCCAACATCGGGATTCTTATAGAGGACTTTTTGCCAAGTCGCACCGCCATCAAGCGACCGGAAAACACCGCGCTCTTCGTTCGGCCCATAAGGATGGCCAACCGCAGCCACAAACACGCGATTCGGATCATTTGGATCTACCAGGATGGCGCCGATTTGTTGCGCATCACGCAGGCCCAGGTGCTGCCACGTTTTTCCGCTATCCGTCGATTTGTAGATGCCGTTGCCAACCGATAAGTCCGGCCGGCGCAGGCCTTCACCGCTGCCCACATAGATGACGTTCGGCGCCGATGGTGCGACTGCCAATGCTCCCACCGACCCTGAGGACTGTTCGTCAAAGAGCGGCTCCCAGGTGCGTCCGTAGTCGGTAGTTTTCCAGACGCCTCCATTGTTCGGCGCCATGTAGAACTCGTTGGGAGCGCCGGGAACTCCCGAGATTGCGACCGTGCGGCCGCCGCGGAACGGGCCGATCATCCGCCAGCGCATTCCCTGGTAGAGCGCTGGATCGACCGACTGAGCGAAGGCAGCGACCGCAGCGGCAAGAAGGAATAGCGGCAGGCAGGAAATAAGAGAGGAACGAAACCAGGAACGTTCAGTAGCGCTCACGCGGTCCTCCTGGGAACTTTGCAGTGTATCGCAATGCGACCGTCGGTGAGTCTGCTCCTGTTTTAGAGAACGAGTTCGTGACGGTAGCCTGCCTCGGCGAGCGCCTTCAGAATCCGCTCAATCTGGTCGCGGCCCCGAGTTTCAAGGCTGATGTCGATGAGTGTATCGCCCAGGCTCACCCCGTAATAGGCACGATCAAATTTCAATTCGACGATGTTCGCGTGATGAGCGGCGATCAGCCGCGTCAGCTGGTGCAGGGAGCCCGGCCGATCCGAAAGATGAATCTGCAGGCGCACGATGCGCCCATCCTTCACCAAGCCGCGTTCAATGATTCGCGACAGCAGAGTGACGTCGATGTTGCCGCCGCATACCAGAGCCACCGTTTTCTGATTCTTAAGGCTCGTTTTGTGATGGAGCAGTGCGGCCACGGCAGCGGCTCCAGCGCCTTCCGCCAGCGTTTTCTCGCGCTCCAGTAACGTCAGGATGCCGCTGGCGATTTCCTCCTCTTCCACGGCCACAACCTCATCGACATATTTCTTCACCATCTCAAGCGTGCGCTCGCCCGCGCGCCTCACCGCAATACCGTCGGCGATGGTCGGATTCACCGGGATGGTCACGACTCTGCCCTCGCGCACCGCCGCCAGCATCGAGGGCATGCGCGCGGCTTGCACGCCTATGACGCGAACGTCGGGCTTTGTCTCTTTAACCGCGCACGCAATGCCTGCGATCAACCCGCCGCCCCCAATGGGCACGACGATGGCTTCCAAGTCCGGAACCTGCTCCAGGATCTCCAGCCCAATTGTTCCTTGGCCTGCGATTACGGCAGGATCGTCGAACGGATGCACAAAGATAAGGCCGTCGCGCTCGGCCAGGCGGCGCGCTTCGTCGTACGCCTCGTCGTAGCCGTCCCCGTGCAGCACGACCTCGGCGCCGTAGCCCTTGGTGGCATTCACCTTGACCAGAGGCGTCATCGCCGGCATCACGATTTTGGCGGAGATGTGGTTGCGCTGCGCGTGGAACGCTACTCCCTGCGCGTGGTTACCGGCGCTGGCGGCAATCACTCCGCGCTCGCGCTCCGCGGGGCTTAGCGCGAGCAACTTGTTGAGCGCGCCACGCTCTTTGAATGCGCCGGTCCGCTGCCGGTTCTCCAGCTTGAGATACACAGTCTGTCCGCTCATCTCCGAGACCGTGGCCGAATGGCTGCAGGGCGACAGGTAAATCGACCCGGCAATATTCGCCCGAGCCTCGCGGATCGAATTTAAAGAAACCTCAACCTCAGACACATTCCTCCAGTGGCACATCCTTTGTTGGCTGGTGCCAAAGAAAACAAAAATTCACCGCAGGCTTCAATGCGGAGGGTGGGCTCCGAAGCCGAAGGTGGAGACCATCCGCTCCCGCATGCTCGTTGCGGATGGCCCTGGAGACGGATGCACCCACGGCGCGTTATTGCACTGACTCACGCCAGGACGGCTCCGGCTCCGATCACGACGAAGCCGCCACTGTATTTTGAGCGGAATATTGCTGTCAAGAACGGGGGCCGCTGTCGCGCGCTCACTCAACCGAGTTTAGGAGGGATTTGGGTTCGCACCCGGTCCACAATGTGGCTGATCAGCACTCCGCTCGAGCGCACGCGAGCCCCGCTGGAGAGAATCTCTCGAAGCAAGCACTCCCCCGCTGGATCGACGTAGGTGAGCCCGGCCAGATCGAGAACAATCGGATGACCATTGACCCGCTCGCGGAAACGCACCCACTCGCCGCGAGCCTCGTCCGCCCAGGCACCGCAGAGTCTTCCCTCGATGGAGAAAACGATCGAGTCCTCTTTCTCGCCGGTGGTGATCCGAAGCATGAGTCAGCCGAGCACGTGACGAGGCGAAAGTGTCGAAAGCCTCGAAGCGATCCTTTGGTTGGCTCAATGTGCACATGCACTTCCAGACCGAGGCAAGCGATGCCATCGCCCTAGTTAACCATCATTAAATCATGGGCCTACAGACAACGCGCGAACACATGTATGCCCATGACTGTCATATCAAATAGCCTTCTCGTGTCGAATTTTAGACAGGCGGAAGGCGGTCCGAGATCGTTATACTGGTATCGATTCGCATGGCCTCGCTTCCCCAAAAATCGGCGGGAACGAATGATCTCTATCTCACGCTGCTGGAAGTTTCTCAAGCGATTGCCGAGCACAAGTCGGTGGCCGAGTTGTTTGCCAACCTGAGCCGCCGCCTGCAATCGATTCTGCACTTCGACTACCTCAGCGTGCTGCTGCATGACCCCGAACACAACGTTATGCGTCTGCATACCCTGCATGCTGAGCACCTCGCCAACCTGCAACTCGGGATGGAGTTTGCGATGGACGAATCCCCGTCGGCGGAGGTCTGGCGCACCCAGCGCCCGATGGTGATTAACGACACCGGCAGCGAGTTTCGGTTTTCGCGCGTTATGCAGATGCTGGTTGACAACCGTGTGCGGTCCTTCTGCAGCCTTCCACTGACCACGGCCCGCCGCCGCCTCGGAACCTTGAACCTGGGCAGCCCGCATCCGTCAAGCTACACTCGCAGCGATCTTGCCATCCCGCTACTGGTCGCTTCCCAGGTGGCGGTGGCGGTCGAAAATGCGCTCAACTACGAGGACGCCCAGGCTTTTCAGCAACAAGTCATTCGCGAACGCGACCGTTTGCAACTGTTGCTCGCGGTCAACAATGCGGTGGTTTCGAACTTGTCCCTGACCGAGTTGTTTCGCGCGATCCCGGCCAGTGTGCGCAGCGCCATGCAGTGCGACGCCGCCTGCCTCTCGCTGCCCGACCGCGACCGCAATCAACTGCGCGTCTTTGGTCTCGATTTTCCCGCGGGCAAAGGGTTCATGCAGGACGAGATGGTTCTGCCCATAGCCGGTACCAGTCCCGGGCAGGCGTACCGGTCGGGAAAGCCGGTGCTTTACGGCATTGCTCCGACCGCCCTCGATCCTCTCGCCTTGAAGATTAACGCCCAGGAGGGATTTCAATCCGGATGCTTTCTTCCTATCATCCACGGCCAGCGCACACTGGGCGTCTTGCACCTGCTCGACCGGGGCCCGCACAAGTTCTCGGAAAATGATGCCGGCTTCTTGCGGCAGGTTTCCAGCCAGGTTGCGATTGCTTTGGAAAACGCTCTGGAGGTCAGCGAACTGCGCGAGTCGCGCGAACGGCTCGCCGAGCAAGGCGCTTACCTCCGCGACGAGATTCGCACCGAGCATGAATTCGAGGACATCCTCGGCAACAGCGCCGGACTGCGGCATGTACTTCGGCAGGTGGAGACGGTCGCGCCTGCCGACACCACGGTGTTAATCCATGGCGAAACCGGCACCGGCAAGGAGTTAATCGCCCGCGCGATTCATGGCCTCAGTGCGCGCAGCGGCAACATCTTTGTGAAGCTGAACTGCGCCGCCATTCCGCTCGGCCTGCTCGAGAGCGAACTCTTCGGGCACGAACGCGGCGCATTCACCGGCGCCATCGCGCGCAAAGTCGGGCGATTCGAAATCGCGAATCGCGGTACCCTCTTTCTCGACGAGGTCGGCGATATCCCGCTCGAGCTTCAGCCCAAGCTGCTCCGCGTGCTTCAGGAGCAGGAGTTCGAGCGGTTAGGGAGCACGCGGACGATCAAGATCGACGTGCGATTGATTGCCGCCACCAATCGTGACTTGGCGAAGATGGTGGAGCAGAATGAGTTCCGCGCTGATCTCTTCTATCGCCTCAACGTCTTCCCGATTGCGATTCCGCCGCTCCGGGAGCGCCGCGAGGACATCCCGCTCCTGGCTCGCTACTTCGTTGCCAAATACGCCAAGGCGATGAACCGGCCCATCGAACGCATCCCGGCCGGAGCAATGGATGCGCTGGTCCGGTATTCCTGGCCGGGCAACATACGCGAATTGCAGAATTTTCTGGAGCGCGCCGTCATTCTCTCCAGCGGCTCGGTCCTGAAACCACCGCTCGCGGAACTGAAAGAAGCCAAGCTCAAAGCCGCAGCCGGCGCCGTAACCCTGAAAGAAATCGAGCGCCGCCACATCCTTCAGGCTCTGCGCGAAACGAACTGGACTTTGGCCGGCCCCCATGGCGCCGCCGCGCGGCTCGGAATTCCCCGCACCACCCTCATCTATCGCATGCGCCGACTCGGAATTGTTCGCCCGGAGTAGCCGGGGTCTTCCCGGAGCTCCAAAATGTCTACCCATCGACACTATTCGACATGCAAATCCCGCAAATCCAAAGAAATGCATGGAGCCTAAGTAATTTATTCCTCATCGAATAGGCTGGATGCGGCAGTCCGCGAAATTGGCATGCCCGTTGCGATGACCGTTAGTTGAGATTGCGCGCTGCGCTCACTCGATAGCCAGGTTACCCATCAGTTAAAACCGTTGCGGCGTTTCGGAACCAGAAAGTTTTTGCTATGTGGATTGTAAAACTCGCCCTTCGTCGGCCCTATACATTTACCGTCCTCGCCCTGCTGATCCTGATCCTGGGGCCGATCGTCATCCTGCGCACCCCGACCGATGTCTTCCCGAATATCAACATTCCCGTCGTGAGCATCGTTTGGAACTACGGCGGGCTGACGCCCGAGGACATGGGCAACCGAATCACGTCGGTGACCGAGCGCGCACTCACGACGCTGGTCGACGACATCGAACACATCGAGTCCCAGTCGCTGTACGGCGTGGCCGTCGTTAAAGTCTTCTTCCAGCCCAACGCAAATATCGACAAGGCGATTGCGCAGGTCACAGCCATCTCGCAGACTCAGTTGCGGCAGCTGCCGCAAGGAACAACGCCGCCGCTGGTGATCACGTATAACGCGTCGACGGTGCCGATTCTCCAGTTGGCACTCTCCAGCGAAAAGCTCTCCGAGCAGGAGTTATTTGACTACGGTACGAACTTCATTCGCACCCGGTTGATCACGGTCCCCGGCGCCGCGATCCCCTGGCCCTACGGCGGAAAGCAACGCCAGGTGCAGGTGGATCTCAACACTGCAGCTCTCCAGGCGAAGGGTTTATCCGCCCTCGACGTGGTCAACGCCATCAGCGCGCAGAACCTGATTCTCCCGTCGGGCACAGCCAAGATTGGTTCGATTGAATATGACGTCGAACTGAATGGCAGTCCGCAGACCATCGCCGAACTCAACAGCCTACCGATCAAAACCGTAGGATCCACCACCATCTACATCCGCGACGTCGCGCATGTACGCGACGGATTTCCACCCCAGACCAACATCGCCCGGGTCGACGGCCGCCGCGCCTCGCTGCTCACGATTCAAAAGGCCGGCAATGCCAGCACGCTCGACATTGTTTCCGGCATCAAGAACATGCTGCCGACCATCCAGGCCGGGCTCCCTCCGGAGCTGAACATCCGCACCCTGGCGGACCAGTCGCTGTTCGTGCGCGCTTCCATACAGGGCGTGTTGCGGGAAGCCATCATCGCCGCCTGCCTCACCGGTTTGATGATCCTGGTCTTCCTGGGCAGCTGGCGCAGTACGTTAATCATTGCGGTGTCGATTCCGCTCTCGATCCTGGTCTCCATCATCTGTCTGAGTGCGCTGGGCGAGACCATCAACATCATGACGCTCGGCGGCTTGGCGCTCGCGGTCGGCATTCTGGTCGACGACGCCACCGTGGAAATCGAGAACATCAACCGCAACATCGCCATGGGCAAGGAGGTCGAGCATGCCATTCTGGATGGTGCGCAGCAGATCGCCGTCCCGGCCTTCGTCTCGACGCTCTCGATCTGTATCGTATTCGTCCCGATGTTCTTCCTCTCGGGAGTAGCGCGCTACCTCTTCGTGCCTCTGGCGGAAGCCGTCTCCTTCGCCATGCTGGCCTCATACTTCCTATCGCGCACCGTGGTGCCGACCATGGCCAAGTTTCTGCTGCGCGGTCATGAGGCCGATGCCGCACACTTGGGTGAGGCCAGTTCCAACCCGTTTGTGCGGATGCAGTATCGCTTCGAGGTGGCATTCGAGGGCTTTCGCGAACGCTATCACCGGGTTCTGGAAGCCAGCCTGCACAACCGCCGGATTTTTATCATCGCCTTCTTTGCGTTCTGCGTCATCTCGATCGGTTTCCTTGTCCCGTGGCTTGGGCAGGATTTCTTTCCCGCAGTGGATAGCGGGCAGTTCAAACTGCACATGCGTGCCCGTTCCGGCATGAGAATCGAGGAGACCGCCCGGCTGTGCGATCTGGTGGAGCAATCGATCCGCCAGCAAATTCCGGCTGGCGAGGTTGACAGCATCATCGACAACATCGGCCTGCCTTATAGCGGGATCAATCTCTCCTACAGCACCTCGGCTCCGGTGGGAACTTCCGACGCCGACATCCTTGTGACCCTCTCTGAGCATCACGGGTCGACCGCAAAGTATGTCCACGACTTGCGCATCAAGCTCAACGATGAATACCCGGGCGTTACCTTCGCCTTCCTGCCCGCGGATATTGTCAGCCAGATCCTGAACTTCGGGCTGCCCTCGCCCATCGATATCCAGATCGTGGGCTACAATGTGCAAGGCAACCGGCAGTTTGCCGACACCCTGCTCGAGCGTATTCGCCATGTGCCGGGCACTGTAGATCTGCACATTCAGCAGCCTTTCGATGAACCGAAACTGTACGTCAATGTCGATCGCACCAAGGCCGATCAAGTAGGTTTCACCCAGCGCGACATCGCGAACAACCTGCTCATCACCCTGAGCGGCAGCTTCCAGACTTCGCCCACGTTTTGGCTGAATCCGAAGAATGGAGTCAGTTACAGCATCGCCACCCAGACTCCGCAATATCGGCTCGGCTCTCTGCAGGACCTGCAAAACGTGCCCATCACGGGTCCCAGCCAGGCAAGTTCCCAGATCCTGGGCAGCCTCGCGTCGATTCACCGGGGCAGCGGGCTGGCGGTTATGTCGCACTACGACATACAGCCGGTGATCGATATCTATGGCTCGGTGCAGGGCCGCGACCTGGGAGGAGTCTCGCGCGATCTAAGCCGGGTCGTAGCCGATGCGAAGAAAGAATTGCCGCGCGGGTCGCAGGTAGTGGTTCGCGGACAGATCCGGACAATGCGTTCCTCCTACGCCGGGCTGCTCGGCGGCCTGGTGTTTTCGATTCTGTTGGTCTATCTGTTGATCGTGGTCAACTTCCAGTCGTGGCTGGATCCGTTCATCATCATTTCGGCGCTGCCTGCCGCGCTGGCTGGAATCACCTGGTTCCTCTTTGTGACCGGTACAACGCTGAGCGTGCCCGCCCTTACTGGTTCGATCATGTGTATGGGCGTCGCTACAGCAAACAGTATCCTGGTGGTGAGCTTCGCGAAGGAGCAGATGGAGGAAGGCAAGGATTCCGTCACTGCCGCACTGCAGGCCGGGTTCACGCGCTTCCGGCCGGTCTTGATGACGGCCCTGGCGATGATCATCGGCATGGTGCCCATGGCGCTGGGTCTCGGCGAAGGCGGCGAGCAGAACGCTCCTTTAGGACGCGCCGTCATCGGCGGTCTGCTCTTCGCCACGGTAGCCACTTTATTCTTCGTTCCAGTTTTCTTCAGCCTTCTTCACGGGTGGCGCACCCGCAATGCAGAGGCGGAGCCATAGGCGGAGTCGTCAGTTTTCAGCAATCGTTGGGGGACCGAAATGCAAGTAGAACAGGAAGGCGTCGAATTCAAACCGGTGAACCACGGGGTTGGTGAGTCCCCGCGGCCGGCGCGGGAGAGACCTGCTGGCCGCACCTGGCTTTATGCGCTGATCGCGGCAGGGCTGCTGGCCGCGCTGGTGGTGGGCGGCATCCTGCCGCGTGTCCGGGCGCGTGCCGCATTAAGAACCGAAACCAATCAGATGGCAATTCCGGCCGTGACGGTGGTGAAACCGAAGGCCTCGGCTCCCGGCCAGGAACTCGTGCTGCCCGCCAACGTACAGGCGTTCATGGATTCTCCGATTTACGCGCGGACGAACGGATATTTGAAGCACTGGTATGCCGACATTGGCGCTCGAGTGAAGAAAGGCCAGTTGCTGGCCGAGATCGATACCCCTGAAGTGGACCAGCAACTGAGCCAGGCGCGAGCCGACCTGGCCACGGCTGAGGCAAACCTGAAGCTTTCCCAGATCACCGCTGAGCGCTATCAGGGCCTGCTGAAGACCGAATCGGTCTCGCAGCAGGATTCCGATAACGCCACCGGCGACTATGCGGCAAAAAAGGCAGTGGTTGATTCGGCGCACGCGAACGTCAAGCGCCTGCAGGAACTGCAATCGTTTGAGAAAGTCTACGCGCCTTTCGACGGCGTCATCACCGCGCGCAATACCGACGTTGGCTACCTGATTGACTCGGGATCGAGTGGAGGCTCGAAGGCCGAGCTATTTCATATTGCCTCGCCCAACCGGTTGCGCGTTTACGTGAACGTCCCGCAGGTGTACTCCCCGGTCGCCAAGCCCGGCCTGAAAGCGGATCTCGTCCTCCAGGAATACCCCGGCCGTCGCTTCCCCGGAACGTTGGTGCGTACAGCAGACGCAATCGACCAGAGCACTCGCACCCTGCTGGTCGAAATTGATGTGAACAACCCAACCGGCGAATTGCTCTCCGGTGCGTACGCTGAAGTGCACATCAAGCTGCCGGGCAGCGTCTCCAGCTTCATTATTCCGGTCAACACCATGCTGTTCCGGTCTGAAGGCCTGCGCGTGGTCGAAGTGAAGAACGGGGTTGCCGACCTCATTCCGATCACCCTGGGTCGCGATTATGGAAATGACGTGGAGGTTCTATCGGGATTGAGCGGCGATGAACAGATCATCGTGAATCCTTCCGATTCCATCCTCTCGGGGCAGCGCGTGCGCATCGCCCAACCGAATACTGCCGGGGAAAGCAAGTGAACCGGACAACTCCGCGGTTTGCCACCTTCCAATGGAGTTATGTCGCTCGAGCCAGCCTGCTGGGCTGCGCGCTCGCGCTCCTGGCCGGGTGCAGTGTTGGGCCTCGCTACGCGCGTCCGGTGGCGCCCGCCGCCCCGCAATTTAAGGAAGTTCCGCCCAACTGGAAGGCGGCCCAGCCCAGCGATCAACTCGTCAAGGGCGCGTGGTGGCAGGTGTTCAAGGACCCTCAGCTGAATAACCTGGAAGAGCAGATTAATGTTTCTAACCAGACCCTGAAGGCCGCGCAGGCACAGTTTGAACAGGCGCGTGCGCTGGTGCGCGTGAATCGCGCGAGCTACTACCCCACGGTAACTGCAGGAGTCAGCGCCACCCGTGCGCGCACCTCCACGGCGCGGCCCAACGGCCAGTTCACCACCGACAATCCCTTCACCGATTTGCAGCTGCCGGTGGATCTCTCCTACGAAATCGACGTCTGGGGCCGGGTCCGGCACACGGTTGCGGCCGCGCGCGCCAATGCGCAAGCCAGTGCCGCCGACTTGGAAACGGTAAGTCTGAGCCTGCACGCCGAGCTTGCGTCCGACTACTTTCTGCTGCGCACTCTGGACGCGGAAGCTCAACTCCTGGATTCCACCGTCGAGTCTTATACCCGCGCGCTCGACCTGACGCAGAGCCGCTACCACGGCGGTGTCGCGTCTCAGGTCGATGTAGCCCAAGCCCAGACTCAACTCGAGACCACGCGCGCGCAGTCCATTGATGTCCGGGTTCAGCGCGCACAACTCGAGCATGCCATTGCGGTGCTGATTGGCCAGCCTCCGTCGAACTTTACTTTGCCCTTTCTTCCACTCAACAACACGCCGCCGGTGGTTCCGGTTGGCTTGCCCTCGGATCTGCTGGAACGGCGGCCGGACATCGCCTCCCAGGAGCGGCTGATGGCGGCGGCCAATGAGCAGATCGGAATCGCCACCGCTGCCTACTACCCAACCATCTCTTTAAACGCCACCGGCGGCTTCGAGGGAAACTCCATCACCAACTGGTTTGTTGGACCGGGCGGCTTCGTCGGCGCCGGACTCTCCGCTGTCGAAACAGTTTTCGATGCCGGCAAGCGACGCGCATTAACCGATCAAGCCAAGTTCGCCTACGACCAGTCGGTCGACAACTATCGCCAGACTGTGCTGACTGCATTTCAGGAAGTCGAAGACAATCTGGCGGCGCTCCGCTTATTGGAAGAAGAAGCTCAGACGCAGCACGGCGCAGTCAGTGCGGCTGAGCGTTCCCTGGCCCTTTCTAACAATCGCTACAAGGGCGGCGTGACTTCGTATCTCGAGGTAACCACCGCGCAGAGCGCCGCGCTTGCGGACGAGGTCACCGCGGTGGAAATTGCCGGGCGCCGCATGAGTGCCAGCGTGCTGCTGATCAAGGCACTGGGCGGTGGCTGGGACGTCAGTGCGCTGCCAACCATCAGCAAGAATGCCCACCCGCCCGCCGCTCCAAACGGACAGTGATCTGAATCCGCAAGTCGCGTCCGGGCTTCGCGCGTTTCCGGATCCGGTCTGTCTCGACGGAGGCGCCTCCCGCGCAGTAATCTACCGGAGCGAATGAAGAGCCGCGTCGAGTCACTGCGTGAGATCTCCGAGCGTACTTTCGATGTGTGCATTATTGGCGGCGGCGCCACTGGCGCTGGGTGCGCACTGGATGCTCAGCTGCGCGGCCTCTCCACCGTCCTGATCGATGCGGGCGATTTTGCCGGCGCCACCTCCAGCGCTTCCACCAAGCTTGCCCATGGCGGTGTGCGTTATCTGCAGGAGGCGGTCCGAAGTCTTGACTTTGGCCAAATCGGTGTGATTCGCCGGGCGCTGCAGGAGCGCATTCGGATGCTGCGCAATGCGCCGCACCTGGCCCATGCCCGTGAGTTCCTGATTCCTACTTACCATCGGACCGAGGCCCTCTACTATGCCGCGGGCATGAAAATCTACGACTGGATGGCGGGCGCCGCGAAACTCGCTCCCAGCCGCATGAACAGCCGTTCCCGCACATTGGCGGAACTCCCCGATCTTAATCCTGCAGGCCTCACCGGTTCGGTCACGTATGTCGACGGGCAGTTTGACGATGCGCGCTTCGGCCTGACGCTGGTGGAGAGCTTCGCCCAGGCAGGAGGCTGCTGTGCAAATCATGTAAGGCTTTCGCGCTTTGATCGCTCCGCCGATGGAGCCCTTACTGCCGCTGCAGCAAACGACGCACTCACCGACCAGCGCCTCCAACTTCGCGCCCGTGCATTTGTCAATGCGACCGGCCCGTTCTCCGACAAGGTGCGACTGCTCGCGAATCCGAATCTGCCGCCTCGCCTTGCATTGAGTCGCGGCGTTCACATACTGCTTCCCCTCGAGGCTGAGGAGCCTTCTACCGCTCTCCTGATCCCGAAAACGGCCGATGGACGTGTTCTGTTTGCTATCCCCTGGCTCGGGCGGCTACTGGTCGGCACCACCGACGACGAAGTTCCAACCACCGAATCGTATCCGGTCACCCGGGATGAAGCCGACTACCTCCTGCGCCATCTCAATGGTTACCTTGCACGCCCGCGTCGGGTCGAAGACATCGTGAGCGCCTTCTCCGGAGTTCGTCCCCTGGTTCGCTCCGCGCACATTCATGAGACGAAGAAGCTGATTCGCGACCATGAAGTCGAGCTTGATCGTGTCTCAGGCCTCATCAGCGTTCTCGGCGGCAAATGGACCACGTACCGCGCGATGGCCGAGGATGCCATCGATCTCCTCCAGCAGCGCCTCGGCCAATCTGTGCGGCGCTGCGGTTCCGATCATCATGTCCTGGCTGGTGCCGAGGGCTACCGGCCGGACTACTGGAACACACTCGCGGCTGAGCATCAACTTTCCGAGCTGACAGCACGCCATCTGGTCGAAAAATATGGGACCCGCGCACCCGAGGTCCTATCCCTCGCCGCCCAGGATAATCAACTTGGAATCCCGGTCATTCCTGGCGCGGCGCCTATCCGCGCGCAGATCGTTTTCAGTATCCGCCAGGAGATGGCGATGACCATCGAGGACGTTCTGGCCCGGCGCACTGGCCTGCAGTACTACAGCTGGGCGCTGGCAGCGCAGGCCGCGTCAATCGCAGGCGACTATCTTGGACGTGAACTCTCGTGGTCCAGCGACGAAAAGGCTGACGCAATTCGCGAATACGTCGCTAAGATCGCTCGCATGCAGGCAGCGCTCGCATCGGCACCTGTTCATGCATCGTGAACACCGCGCGGGATGAAAGCCCGCGGAGTGCGGAAAGGCAGGAACCTGTGTCCAGTTACCTGGGAGCTATCGATCAAGGCACAACCAGTACCCGCTTCATGATTTTCGACCGATCCGGCCGCATTGTGGCCAATGAACAGCGCGAGCATCAACAGATCTATCCCAAGCCGGGATGGGTCGAGCACGATCCTCTGGAGATCTGGCGTCGCACCCAGGAGGTGATTGCCGGCGCACTGCAGCAGCGCGCCCTCTCGCCTGCCGACCTCGCCGCCATCGGCATTACCAATCAGCGAGAAACCACCGTGCTCTGGGATCGGAAGACCGGGGAACCGGTTCACAATGCGATCGTCTGGCAGGATACGCGCGTTGCCGACGCGGTTGCAGAGTTCGCACAGACGGGGGGACAGGATCGTTTTCGCGCGGTCACCGGTCTTCCCCTCACCACGTATTTCAGCGGCCTGAAGATTCGCTGGCTTCTCGACAACGTGCCGGGCGTGCGCGCCCGTGCTGAGGCGGGAGAGGTGCTCTTCGGCAACATCGATACCTACCTTGTGTGGAACCTCACCGGCGGCCCCCGTAGCGGGCTCCACATCACCGATGTGACCAACGCCAGTCGCACGCAACTGATGAACCTGAGCACTCTCGATTGGGATCCCGATGTGCTCTCTGCTTTCACCATCCCGCGCGCCGTTCTGCCGCGAATCTGCTCGAGCAGTGAAGTCTATGGGACGGCGACACAGGGCGCGCTGCAAGGCGTCCGCATCGCGGGCATCCTCGGCGATCAGCAAGCCGCCCTTGTCGGCCAGACCTGTTTCCGCCCGGGCGAAGCGAAAAACACCTACGGCACCGGCTGCTTCCTCCTGATGAACGTTGGCGCGAAACCGGTGCCCTCAAAGCACGGCCTGCTCACCACCGTTGCCTACAAGTTCGGTGGACAACCCGCAATCTATGCGCTCGAGGGCAGCATCGCCATCACCGGCGCTCTCGTGCAATGGCTACGCGACAATCTCGGGCTCATTCAGACCAGTCGCGACATCGAGACCCTCGCCATCTCGGTCACTGACAACGGCGGCGTTTACTTCGTGCCCGCATTCTCCGGTCTCTACGCCCCCTACTGGAAAGACAGTGCCCGCGGCGTCATCACCGGCCTCACTCGCTACGCGAACAAAGGCCACCTGGCCCGCGCGGTGCTCGAGGCAACCGCCTTCCAGACGCGCGAAGTCCTTGAAGCCATGGAGAAAGATTCCGGCATCGCCCTCGACTCGCTTCGCACTGACGGCGGTATGGTCGAGAACAATCTGCTGATGCAGTTCCAGGCAAACATTCTCGATCGCCCGGTGGTCCGTCCGCGGATGAAGGAGACGACGGCTTTGGGCGCCGCCTACGCCGCCGGCCTAGCCGTTGGCTTCTACAAAAATCTCGATGACCTGCGCGCGAATTGGGCCATCGATCACACTTGGCATCCGAATCTGGAGGAGAGTTCCCGCGAGCAAATGTACCGCTTGTGGAAGAAAGCTGTAACCCGGGCGTTTGATTGGCTGGACTAGCGCGCCGCCTGGAGGTCGGGCGGACAGGGTCCTGCTCTCCTGCCCGCCCTCCGTTGCTCGTCTTCCTCTCTAGTGTGTGAACGAAAATGCCAGCCCGGTGGTGTAGAACAGGTCATTCTGCCTCTTGCCCACGGGCGGATTGGTTACAAATATGTCGCCAAACGAGTTCTGCCATCCGAACCATTTGTTGATCTTCGTCACCGTGCCGAAGTTGAAGTTAGCTCGGTATTCGCCGGTGTCGGTCAGGTTGGGGAAGAAGTACAAATTCTGGGTAATCACGGTCGACTTGCCCAGCTTGTGCATGAACTCATCGCCGATCTGGGCTGACGCGAAGTTCCGGATCAGGCTGCTGGTTGGAGCCGGCGGGATCGTCTCGGTGTAGTTTTCGTGCGTGTAGTTGAAACCGCCCAGGACATCGAGAGTCGTGTTGTCGCTCTTGATCAAGTGGTATCCCAGGCCGCCGCCGAAGACCGCACGAATGTTCAATCCCTGCAGGCCATCGGACATGAAATCCGAATTCACGAAGGCGAACACGCGCGAAGTGAGGTCGCGGTCATAACGCACTCCACCTTGGTTTACATTGGCCGTCACATTCGGGAAAGCGCCCGGCGCGTCGTTGGTGGAGTACACCGAATTTTGGTACAGCGACAGTTTGTCGCGATGGCCGGTGCGTGTTGCTTTGAAAGAAATGCCCAGATTCGTAGTTTCGCTGTTGCCACGCGTCAGGCCAAAGCCCAGGTTCAGTCCACCCTGCCACCCTTCCAGCAGCCCCGGATGCAGTTCCTTCTCATACGCCTGCTGCTCCGTATCGCTCCGCATGACGGTGATGCTTTCCTTTGGCATCTCGACCGTCCCCGCGGTCTTGGTGGCGATCTCCACCTTGCCGTCGCTGGTGCTCACTGGGCCCACTGCCTTCTGTCCGTCTTTTGATTCCACGTGCATTTCCTGTTCCGACTTGATTTCCAGCACGGCGGGGAACTGGACGGTGACGTCCCCTTCGAATTCCGTCTTGATAACCAACTCCTTGTCATCGGACTTGACGATCGTGCCACTGAGTTTGTCGCCGTTCTTCAGCACCACTTGGTCGGCGAACAGGTTAGCGCTGCAAAGCACCAGCAGGAATGAAGCGAAAAAACATGCGCTGCGCAAGACACTCCTCCACGTAGAAAATTTCCAGCTTGGAGATGGCCGGTCTCGATTGATGAAACGCGTCCCGAAGGGACTGGGGCCCGGAACCGCTGCGAAGTGGGACTAGTGACCACTATTCGGGTTTGGAATTTCCCGAACGCAGATTATAAAGGGGCACATCCTGCTGTGGTGAGAAAGCGGCAACTTTTAGCAGAAGAGAACACTGCCGCGCCGCTGAATTCCAGTGCTCGACAGCGGTCGTCTCAATCCGATCCTGCGGGCAAGTCAGCGACTGCCCGCGAAATACCTTTCCTGAACCTAGCTCTTGGTTTCGGTCGTGGTGTTCTTGGTTGCTGGCGGAGCAGGCTGATCCTTGAGCCCTTCCTTCAGACCGCGAATCCCTTCGCCCAATCCCTTGCCCAGTTCAGGCAATTTTTTGGGCCCAAACACCAGCAAGGCAATAAAGAAGATCACCAGCAGGTGCATGGGTTGAAACAGACCCTCAAACATAAAAGCCTCCGAGACAGCACAACCAATTTCTAACATTACTGAAGTCAATCACATACGTCAATGACCCCGGTCACAGGGGGCGCGTTTCCACCTCACCGTCGTCTGGTCGACCCCAAGCGCCGCTGCACAACCCCGCTGCCGCCTATTACTTCCGTGACCTACCTGGGATTACCGGACGCGTTTATGGTTGCCAGTAGATTCCGCATCCGGCCTGGGGCGAGGCGCAGGAGAATTTTGTGAAGCGTGGTTGGCTCGTTGCTGTCTTCCTCATCTTCTCACTCCAGCCGCTGCTCAGTGTTGCGCAGACCACCGGCTTAAGGCCGGTAGACCGTCCGCAACTGCTGGCATGGCTGACCGCCGATTTTTCACCGGCACGCCTGCAGAGGCTCATTTCCCAGCGCGGCGTCAGCTTTGTGCTGGATGCTCCCTCGCGCAAGGAACTCGAGGCGGCGGGGGCCACACCGTCCCTACTGGACGCTCTGCAAAAGGCTTCGCACCCGAAGTCAGCTGGTCAGGCGGCCTGCCCTCCGGCTCTTGCCCTTGCTGCACAACTCATGCACGAAAACAAATTCGACAAAGCCGAGGAGCAACTCCGTTCCCTGCTCCAGGCCGACCCGAACAATGCTGACCTGCATCTCGCTTTAGGCCAAGTGCTCCGCCAGCAGGAAGACTGGGATGACGCCTTCGACGAGACGACTGCCGCCGCCCGGCTCAACCCTGGCTTTCCCGAGGTCCACACTCGCCTGGCATATTTGTTCTATCGTTCCGAAGACCCCGACAGCACCATCGCCGAAGCCCGCACCGCCCTCAGCATCGATCCCGGCAACGCCGAAGGCTATCGTTATCTTGGCCTCGGGCTGTATGCCACCGGCAAGTACTCGGCAGCGCTGCACGCCTACGAAGAGTCCCTGACCCGCGAACCGGAGAACGCGGACGTCTACTACGACATGGGAATTGCCCTGCATGATCGGGGCAATCTGCGCTCCGCGGCGGTCGCTTATCGCCATGCCCTGCGCCTGCGTCCCGACTTCTGGGAAGCCCACACCAACCTTGGCATCGTGCTGCACGACGAAGGTCATCTCGATGAAGCCGTCGTCGAATACCGCGCGGCCCTGCGCCTGGCCCCGGATGAGACCTCGATCCGCAACAATCTTGGTAATACCTATTGCGACAAGGGCGACTACGACGCCGCCATCGCGGAATTTCAGGCGCTGCAGGAGTTGGATGCGGCATGGGACGGGGGGCACACCTGTCTGGCCCGCGCCTACATGTCCAAGAAGGATTATGCTCCGGCGATTTCTGAGCTCCGCGCCGCCGTGCGCCAGAATCCGACCGGTGCAGCCGAGCACCGCGTACTCGGTCAGGCTCTGCTGATTTCGGGCCAGCTTCCCGAGGCGATCAGCGAGCTGAGAGCAGCGGTCCAGCTGAGTCCGGACTCGGCCCTTGCCCATCACTACCTGGCTACTGCGCTTTACGAGAACGAGCAATTGCCGGAGGCAGAAGCCGAGTTCCGCGCGGCGTTGCGCCTGGAGCCGAATGCGGATAACCACTATGCCCTCGCCGCCTGCCTGATGACCATGAATCGCAATGAGGAGGCTCTGGGCGAACTCGAAGTGGCTTCGCGGCTCGACCCCGGTCAGAAACTCTACCGGGCGCGCCGGGAAGAGCTGCTGAAATTGATGAAGAGCCCAGGGGCCCGGCAGTAGTAACGCCGCGGGGCATTGGCCGATTGGGCACGTCCCGCTAGCACTCCCGTTTGTCCCGGTGCGGGCAGAGTTCACCCTAGAATGGCGGAATCCGAAGACATTCTCGCTGGGCAAGCTCGAGAAGGAGGCATACACATGGACCCGACGCGACCTGCTTCAACTTCCGGAGCGGCTGCAGCCGCGGCGCGCGCGCCCATCCACCCTGCCGACTCTCGCGCTGTCGCGCGTCCTGCGGCCCGTCCAGCGACCCCACAGCCCTCCACCCCGACCGTGGCGGCGCCCAAACCGGTCGGTTACGGCCTGCCCTGTTCCAAGTGCCGGTCCTACTATCCGGCAAACCTGGCGGCTTGCCCGATTTGTCGCTCGAACGACCGCGTTGCCGCCAAGGCGGCCCCGGTCAAAACGGCTCCGCCTGCGGCTCCGGCGCCCGCCGACGCAGGCTTGAACGAAGAACGGGAACGCTTTCTCCGCGAGTACAAGGCCCAGCTCTACGCGGCACATATGCAGATCAATCCTTCCGCCCAGGTACGCTGCTCCATGGCCGATGACGACCATCCGCACGAGCCTGCCACCGTCTGCAAGACCTGCTACGACCACCTGCAGGAACGCGTGGACCTCGTCGAGGCAGCGCTGCACATGGACTTACGCGAAGCCACCCAGATCATCTACGACGCGGTCTGGGCCGACACGTCCGACAGCAACAAGACCTACCAGAACGCGGCACAAGCCCTTCTGACCGAACTACGCAAGCGCGCAGGGGTCGACCTGGTGATGGGGCCGTTACAAAGGCTGCCTCATTAATCCCATAGCCGTTGCGCATGATGGAGCAGCGGGCGTCCTCGCCCGCCGCTTGGGGATCGAAGTGCGCCGTTAGCGCGCGCATCGGAATGGCCAGCTCCGCCGCCCACCGCGCCGTCTCGCATGATGGAGCAGCGGGCGTCCTCGCCCGCAGGGTTATTCAGCAAATCCGCTGCTCCGCGTCAGAAAACGTGGAGGGCGCGCCCGCCGCTCAGCCCTCAAATCCTCTACGGCGCAAACCGCATCCTGCCAAACGCGCTGGGCACATGGAAGTTCGGCTTCGGCGTGTGCGTCGGCTGCCAAGCATAGTAGTGTCGTGGCTCATGCTGGCCTTCGATGCGGAAGAAATTCACCCGCCACACCGCATGCGGATCGAAGTGCGCCGTTAGCGCGCGCATCGGAATGGCCAGCTCCGCCGCCCACCGCATGGTCTTCTGGTCCAGCACAACTGAACGGGTGAGGCCGCTTTGCAAGTCGGTCAGCGGCCCGGGGCTGATGTCCAGATCAATCCACAGCCCGTTGGGGCTCACCTCGAACTCCTTGTAGTAGCGCTCGCGCGAAGGATCGGGTTGAAGAAAGGCCTCGGCCACGTCCCGGTCCCACAAGTGATCGCGCCGGCCGTTGGCCCCGGCATCCGGAAACAGATTCAATTCGCGATAAGCGCATTCGTATCGCAAATAAAGAGCTTCGGGCGACCACAAGGCGCGCACCGTAGTGGCACGCTGCGGATCCGGGTTCTTGCCCTGCCAATCTGCGCAGAAGACGATCGGCGCAGCTCTCTCCCAATCCGGCGAGGGGTTTCCGGCATCCAATCGAACGGCGCTCCCCAAGCGGGTGGCAACAATTTCACTCGCAGCAGTACCACAGGCAATGCCAGGTTTCGTTTGGCTCATGAGGGATCCGCTCAGTATCAGGATGCCAAAGATTATGGGGCTCGCGCGAAGCATGGGGTTTCAAGGGCCTTCAGCATGGTGCCGGAAAACCTGGTTTGACCGCAAGCTTCGGATATTCGTCAGCGCCCATCCGGCATAGGCTCGGGAATCATGACTACCAATGCGATACTCAGGGAAAGAGAACTCGACATGGTTGCACGCCACGAACCGACGGCGCAGGAGCAATGGTGGAACGCGGTTGCCTCCCGCGATGCCAGCAGAGATGGCCAATTTTTCTTTGCCGTCTCGACCACCGGCGTCTACTGCCGGCCTTCGTGTCCGGCAAAGCGTCCGCGCCGCGAAAACGTAACCTTCTTTCGCACGCCGCAAGCCGCCGAGCGTGCCGGCTTTCGCGCCTGTCTGCGCTGCAAGCCGAAGTCCGCTACTACCAATCCCCAGACCAGCCTGGTGAAGAATATTTGCCGCTTCATCGAACAGAATCTGGACGAGCCCATTACCCTGGCGCGACTCAGCGATGAGTTTGGGCAAAGCCCGTTCCATTTGCAGCGCACATTCAAGAGGGCATTGGGAATCAGTCCAAAAGCCTACGCCGACTCGTGCCGGATGGGTCACCTGAAGCAGAATCTGCGCGCCGGGCACAACGTGACCCGCGCCCTCTACGACGCCGGATATGGTTCCAGCAGTCGCCTTTACGAGCGCACTGCGGCGCACCTCGGTATGACGCCCGACAAGTACCGCCGTGGAGCGATCGCTGCTACCATCCGTTACACCTGCGTCGCTTCGCCGCTGGGCCGCATGCTGGTCGCTGCCACCGATAAAGGAATCTGCTCCATCAAATTTGGCAGCTCCGATGACGAGCTGACCGAAGGTCTGAAGCGCGAATTCCCATTCGCGACGCGCAAGCGCGACGACGAATCCATGCGACAGTGGACCGGCGCCCTGCTCGGCCAACTCGCAGGCCAGAGGGTAAATCGATCCTTGCCGCTCGACATTCAGGCCACCGCCTTTCAGCGGCGTGTGTGGACCTATCTGCAATCCCTTCCGCTGGGCGCAACGCGATCGTACGGCGAAGTGGCGAAGGCTCTCGGGGAGCCGCAGGCGGCGCGCGCGGTGGCGCGGGCGTGCGCCACGAACCCTGTTGCCGTGGCCGTGCCTTGCCATCGGGTCATCCGCGAAGATGGCGGCTTAGGCGGGTACCGCTGGGGTCTCGAACGCAAGCGCACGCTGCTCGAGATGGAGCGGGAGCAGTCGGAACGGCAGCCGGGGGCCGCATTGTAGTTGCAGCATCGGCTTCCGAGTTTGCCCAGGGTCGCGGCTCTACTTCGCAAGTCCCTCATAGACAGCCCGCGCGCGGGAAAGCTGGTCCATCACGATCAGTTTTTCCGCGTCGTTATTCCAGTCCGAAAACGTTTGGGCCGCCTTCGTCAGCCGGTCAATCCATGCAGCGAAGTAGGCGGCATCCGGTTTGGCTGGAATCATCGAGCCGGCAACCTGCACGTAGATCGGGCTGGTCGTGGCATAGGGATAAAGATCAAGAATCGGATACTCCGATTGCTCGCTCCAGGCGCGCAGCAAGCACCATCCGGTATTCGCCAGCGGGAGCACTCCATCGAAATCGCCGCTCTCGCGTGCTCCGGCGAGCTTCAGCTCTTTTGCAACCTGTCCATTACAGATGATTTCCACGTGGTCGAGCGGAACAATCGAACGTACCCACGCTTTAAACGGAACATCCTGCCCACCCTTTGCAAGCTTGATTTCATCCCCCAGATTTTTTCCGCCTAGCGAGAAGCCCAGCAGGGGTCCGTTGGTGGCGAAGGTTCTTCCCTGCTTCAAATTCTTCAGCCATGGATCGATCGCGAGCGGTCCTTTGGGAACCTGGACATACACGCGGTTCAGGCCAACCGGTCCACGCAGCGAAGCGAAATTAGCCATGGCATCGGTTCCTGCCGCGGTGGGCAGGTGAAATCCGCAATTGAGCAGCTGATACCACACCCGCGCCGTCGACTTGTGGTCGCTGAACCCCAGCACTTCGATGTAGTCGACTTTGCCGAGCGCAACATCGACCGGCAGTTCGTCCGTAAGCGATTCGTCCTTGAACGGATCCGGATACGTATCGAAGGGGTGCACGTATCCCACGACTCCGCCCTGCTCATGTGCCATGTCAGCCACGTTCGCGTTGGTTGGATAGAGACTAGCTGCCGCGGTGCCCGGATAGGCTGAGTAATCCGGCAGCAGGAAGTTTCGCGTCAGGTGCAGCAAGCCGAGATGACCCCAGTAGCTGGTATGGAACTCTTGCCCGTGCAGGAGCAGATTGCTGGCCGTCGATGCAGGATCGGCTGTAGTACGAAAGTACGCAATGTCGGGAACACGCTGCTCCTTGTTGACGACCAGGTCCTCGGTGATGGATAAGTTTTCGGCAGCCGCTTGTTCCACCAGGCGTGGAGGGGTGTCGCGATAAGCTCCACCGTAATTCATGTGCACATGCACGTCGCCGCTCACCCATTGTGAATCGGCGCTCTCGGGAATAGGCAAACGGTGCAGCTTGATGTGAAGCTCCGTGGCCTGGTTCGCCTTCACCTCCACGGTCTGCGGTTCGAAGCGATACTCGAATCCCTTCATCACACCCACGGTCGTGCGTCCGGTGGGCAGCGTGAGCTCACAGACGCCGGTCGTGTGGAAGTAATGCGGTTCGAACGGGCGCTCGCTGCGGACAAAGCTATCGTCAGCATGCATCCAGGCATCATCGGGGGCGAAGGCACGGCCGTCGGCTGCCGTAACGAAGACGCGAGCGTTGATGGCATGCCCAGATTCGTCCTCTACCGTAATTCGTAAATGCCCCGCAGGATGCAGCTGGTGGCGCTCCTTTCCCAACACTTGCTCTTGCTCTCCGCCGGGAATGGTCTCAATCCACAAGGAAGTATTGCCACCGCGGTTGGAGATAAATGCGATCCGCTTACCGTTGGGCGACCATCGTGGATTGATATTGTCGAAGTCGCCGTAGGAGATCGGGAATGGATCGCCGCCTTCGGCAGGCATAAGCCAAAGCTGATGCCACGCACGTCCCGTGTATGACGCGAATACCAGGCGCTTGCCGTCAGGAGAGAAATCGGGGCGCGCCTTCCAACTCGTTTCCTCGTAGTGAATCTCGTGCGCCTCGGCGCTGGGCTCGGCCTTCATGCGCCAGAAGCCTCCCGTCCCGTAAATGTGGCCGCGATTCGACACGAACAAGATTTCCTTCCCATCGCGTGACCACACCGGGCTGATTTCCATGTCGAAGGGGCTGTAGTAATAGCGTGGCAGCGGGCTGCGGGTTTCACCCGTTAGCCGCTGAACGTTCTGGAGCGATCCATTCTCGAAGGCGCCAGCAAAGATGTGGAAGCGCCCGTTGAAAGCTGTGGACACAAACGCGAGGCGGGAGCTGTCCGGCGAAAAACGGGGCTCGACATTCACCGCCCCACCCTTCGTGAGTTGGCGCGGCTGGCGCGTTTCCAGGTCGATTGCCCAGAGTTCGACCGCGTCCTTCCAGTACTTGGCGTATACAATCCAGCGCCCGTCACCGGACCAGTCGGGCTGGTAGTCATATCCTGGCCCGTCCGTAAGCTGCTCGGTCGCGGTCGAGTCCAGCTTCTGCAGCCACAGCGTTCCTGCCATCGAATAGACGAGGGTTTTTGAATCAGGCGACCACGCGGCCGCGCTCGGACCCGTGGTCAGTTGAGGAAGGTACATCTCCCGGAAGTAATAAGGGTGCGGCTCGGCGATTTGCTTAAGAACCGGGTCGCGCTGCGCGAGGCATGGAATCGCAAGCCCAAAGACAACAACCGCACCGAACCAGCATCTCGTGGACAAGGGGGCCTCCTGCGGAACCGCGAATTATAGCGGGTATGGTGCGGAGGCCAAAGTTAGAATCCGGCCGTCAGCGAGGCGACGCAGGAGAATTGAAGAGCGGGACGCTCCATCCACTTCGCGATGTACCAACCACCCCAAGGCATCTCCCCAAGGGCTATTTTCGCGGCCGATAACTTACGGATGCAGAGCGCATCATTCTGTTCTGCCGGGTGCTCAGGAATATTCCCTGGCCGCATTGTTCGAGAGTCTCGCATCGGCAGTCTTGCGTCATCTTGTTGAGCAAGTGGCGAACCGTCATGATTCGCTCCATTAACACGTCGAGTTCTTTCAGCTTTTGCCGAGAGAGCGCTTGCCAGCGCTCGGAAGCACGACTGACATTGCGGAAGCCGAAGAACAGCTGGCGGATTTCCTCCAGCGTGAAATCCAGTTGCCGCGCCCACTGAATCAGAGCCAGCCGATGGAGGATCGTCTCGTCGTAACGCCTCTGCCCACTGATCCTTTGCGCCGGGGGAAGCAACCCAATCCGCTCGTAGTAGCGAATCGCGGACGCCTGAAGTCCAACCTGTTGAGCAACCTGCGAAATCGTTAGCTGTGGCACGGCCTCATTCTAGAGCACCTCTTGCAGCTGCCTCCCTCGCTTGACAATTAATTTACAAACAGCACCCTTGCCTTAAAGTCGACTTTAAGTTGTAGCGTGGTAGTGCTTAGACCGGCACGATGTCTCGAACGTGGAGATTCCCATGAAGCCATTCAACGCGGCGTTCGTACTGTTGACCTTGCTGGCCTGGGCCGGTTTTGCGCCGGCGCAAGCGCGCGAGCTGACTAAGGCTGGCTCGTTCTCATCTCCGGACCGGGCTGGAATCCCCCAAGCCCGATCCGAAAACAGCGCGGCACTTGACGCACAGCGCGAAAAAACAGCGCTCCAGGTCTTTGTGAAGCTCGCCCAGAAGCTGATCGTCTCTGCCGCCGAAGCCATGCCCGCCGACAAATATAGCTTCGCCCCAACCGAGGGCGAGTTCACCGGCGTGCGAACCTTCGGCCTGCAAGTAAAGCATCTGGCCGCCACTAATCACATTCTTGCCGCTGCCGCTCTGGGCGAAGATCCGCCCACCGACGCCGGAGACGAGCAGGGGCCTGAAGCGGTGCGCACCAAGTCTGAGATCCTCGATTACCTGAATTCCTCCTTCGCGCACCTTGGTAAAGCCGTCGATGCCATCGGCGATCAGAACATACCCGTGAAGGCGTCTCCCATTTCTCCGCTATCCGCCTCGAAAGCAACCCGCCTGGCGCTCACGGTTGAGGCGATGATTCATGCCTTGGATCACTACGGCCAGATGGTCGAGTACCTGCGAATGAACGGCGTCGTGCCGCCGGCGAGCCGCCCATGAATCAACCCTCCAATAACAGTCCTATTGTTTGCCGGCTATCCGACCCAGAGTTTCGCGAACGGGAGGCAACTCTGCTGGCTGCGTTTCGCTGTGCGGTGACGGCGATCGTGGAACTGCCGGAGGGTTACGCTTTTCAGGTCAACGGCGACGAGAACTCGCTTTTACTGGCTGCGCAATTAATGGCTGCGGAGCGTGTATGCTGCCCGTTCTTAACCTTCGAGTTGACCGCCCAACCGAATCTCGGCCCCGTAATCGTGCGGGTAACCGGCCCCGGCGGCACGAAGGAGTTCTTGAAAACGATCCTGCTTCCCCCCGAACCGGCTCTCTAGAGTTCAATGCTTCACGACCGGCAAGACGATCTGCGAAGGATGCCGTGCATCGTGATAAATGCGCACGTCCGCCTTTTGCATCTTGGCCGAAGTGTTCTCCAGTTCCCCGGTTTGCAGGTTGCGCGAGAAATTCGGAAAGAACGTGGTTGAGATCTGCACCCGGATGCGATGACCCTTGAGGAAAGTGTTGCTCGTGATGAGGTGATTGAGGTCGAGTTCGTAAATGCTCCCAGGCGTAAGGAGCTCGCGGCCTCGTTTCAGGTTGCGATAGCTGGCGCGCTGCACGTCGAGCCCCGGACTCATCAGGTTGTACGCCCTGCCGTCAGGCCCAACGTCGAGCAGGCGCACCCAAAGATCCGTGTCGCGGCAGTCGCAGGAAAAATAGATTCGGGCCACGATGGGCCCGGTGATCTCAGTATCGACCGGAAGAGGCTCGGAATCGAAGGTGAGAACGTCGGAGCGTCTCGCGAGCTCGCCATAGTCGTGCGCTCCAGATGTGGGATATCGGTTGCGCACCGGATTCGCAGGGTCAGAGACAAAGGTTGTGAATTGCTCGTCCTTGCCGGGCTCCGTTTTACTCAGTGGCGCGACGTGCTGACCCTGCTCGATACCGCCGAGGTAGTACGGCGTGGGAATTGCCTGCGGTGGCCAAGCGTCCGCATCCCGCCATTCATCTTCTCCCATCACGAAATAGCGCACGCGTTTGGCCTTGCCAACCCGGTTGTCCACTCCACGCAGGTAGTGATCCATCCAATCCAGCACAACCGCGTCATAGTTGATGGCGGCGGATGACGCGAACGTGCGCTCGCCTGCTTTCGCCTTCGCGGTCGAATCGACTCCATGTACCCAAGGGCCCAACAGCAGTGCCGTCCGAGGATCCGATCCGTCACGCACCTTCAGTAACCCGGCAAAATTCGTGGTCGCACCCTCCGGACCGTAATTGTCGTCGTACCACGCCGACAGATTCAATACGGCGGCGTGCACGCGATCGTACTTGTTTCGCAGCTCGCACCAGTTCCACCACGGATCATCCGCGGGATGGCTCAACCAGTCGTAGTAATACGGCGCCACGTCTTTCAATTCCGCCAAATCACGCAAAGGGAGCGTCTCCTGCATCTTTGGACCAAGCTTCTCCCACGCAGCCAGGGACTCTTCATACGTCTTGGGTCCAGAAAGATTCTTTTTCACCCGAACGTCAAACGCGATGTTGTCCCAAATCCACTCAATCCACGACATGTCCCAGGTGCCCCATGCGTAGAAGAAATTCTGCGGAGTCGAGAAGGTCATCGCCGGGACCATCGCCTTCAGATGCGGAGGATTCTCCACCGCTGCGAGCCACTGCACCGCCCCGGGGTAAGACAGGCCGAAGGTACCCACGTTGCCGTCAGACCAGGATTGGCCTGCCGCCCACTCGATGGTGTCGTAGCCGTCCCGCCCTTCATTCTGGTAGGGGCGGAACTCGCCGTCCGAGGCATAGCGCCCTCGTACATCCTGCACAACGACCGCATAGCCACGCTCCACAGCGTGACGAAAGGTCGTGTACTCCTTGAGCGCATTCTCTTTTCCGTATGGCGTGCGGTAGACCAATACCGGGACGCGCCCTTCGGTCTTCGGACGAAGGATGTCGGCGCGGAGCACCACTCCGTCACGCATCGGGACGCCAATATCGCGGGCGATCGAAAGGCCTTCGCTGGAAGCTTGCGGTTGTCCGAAGCTGAAGGACGTGAGGGAAACCAAGGCAAACAGAATGAGCGCGCGCCGGGAGAATGTCATGAAGGGCAAAGCCTAGCATCCACGGCAATCAGGCACAAGAACCAGGCTGCGGGTTCGCCGCAACTCGCGATGCGCGCCGTCGTACCCAGGCCCAGTTGGCCAGAGCGAGAATGACCGTAAGCCCAACCAGCGCCAGGTTGCTTCGCCCCACGGTCGTCAGCAGCACGAGGCAGATGGCGACTCCCGCGCCAGCGAACAGCATACCTCCAGGCAGTCGAAAGAGTGCCTGCCTGGCCCGCGTGCGCCGTAATGCAATCAATGCTGCGCATCCAACTCCGTAATAGAAAAGTCGCGCTACCGCTGACAGCGTGACGTTCCAGGCGAAGCTACCAAAGATTGCAAGCAGCCAGGTCAGCACGGCGAACACGACAATAGACACGTGAGGCGTGCGGAACTTCGGATGAATGGCGGCAAAGAATCGTGGAAAATCGCCGTGCTCAGCCAGTGCGAATGTGATCCTCGGCACGGTGAGAATCTTCGCACTTAAATACCCATAGAGCGTGGCCAGGGCGCCCAGTGTGACGAATGCAGCGCCGGCAGGGCCCAGCGTGATGCCCGCAAGTTCGGCGAGCGGCCGCTCGCTGTGAATCGCGTCGGGGAGGATGGCAATCACAACCCATTGGATGAGGGAGTAGATGGCCATGCAGGCGGCCAGCGCCACCAGCAGGGCAAAGGCGGGATCGCGCCGTGGATCGCGGGCCTCACTCATGGGGGTGAGTGCAGTTTCGAATCCACCGTAGAAGAACACCAGGATCTGCAACGCTGGCAGCCATTCGCTGTGCGCCGGAGCCAACACGGGTGAAGGCACTGCCCGCCTCGTTGCCAGGTATCCCAGTCCAGCCACAATCACCACGGCCAGGGGCAACAGCTTGGCTACCGTAAACACATTGCTGACGCGAATGCCGGTTTGCACTCCGCGATAGTTCAGCACTGCCAACATGCCAATGAGCAAGGTGAGGGTGGCTAGGCGACCGATGGGTCGGGTCGCCCCCGGCCAGAATTCAGCCAGGTACGTTACGAAAAGGTTCGCATTAGCCGCGGGTGCGGTGAGTTGTGCCAGCCAGAACATCCATCCCGTCTGGATGCCGATGAATGGCCCGAATGAGGCCCGCCCGTAAAGATACGGCCCCCCGGCCTCGGAAAAGTAGGACGCGACTTCCGCGAAGCACGCCATGATCACGCCCATCAGTAATCCGGCCGCCAGCACAGCCCACGGACTCTGGCGTCCTACCAGGGCCGCGATCTTCGGCGGCAACCCGAAGACAGAGCTTCCGATGATGCAATTGATCGCCAGCGCAGCCAGGCTCCAACGGCCAATGGCACGCACCAGATGGGGAGAAGCCATGGTGGCCCCCAGTTGTATCACAGCCCTCCCGCCGGTCGGGGAAGGCTCCGCAAACCCGCGTCACATGCGGCTTTTCGCACCAAGGTAACGCGAATTACCAAAGCGCATGGTCATGGGACATCTGTTCGCTAGCCCGGGTCGATGAGATGTTGAGAATCGATTTTGCCGATGTACTGATTGACCATGGACCAAGAATCGAACCTGGAAGACGTTCATCTTCGCATCCTGCGGGTCACCGAGGATCTGCGCGCAATTCAGCGCGAACTGAACTGCATCGCGATGGAGACCCCTGGCAATCCGGAATTGATGGAAACGATTAATCGGCTGCCCGAAATTGAGTCCGTGGAAATCCTCCGAACGGCGTTGGACCAGATGCGCCACTTCCTGTGGTTCTATATGCAGGTGGTTACCACTGATTCGGAATTCGGCGAGAGGATCCGCGAGAGCATCCGCCAGAAGCCTTCTCACGATGAACTGTTCAAACCCGAAGCTCGGCTGGATGACCGGCTGCGCAGCGCGGCCGAAGCGCTCATGCTCAACTACCTGGCCGACGGAAAAATCCGCAAACCCAACTGAAACGCTCCACCCCTCGCGCCAACCATCCCTGACACGCCGCAGCTTAAAAAGATAACTCGCGCACGATTGGTCTATCCGTTTTCACTTGCCCGGCTCCGAGTGGTTACTCCCGGGTTACCGACTTCACCAGATTACGCGGGCGGTCCACGTCCAGACCGCGCTTCACCGCCATGTAGTAGGCAAACAGTTGCAACGGCACGATCTCAAGGATGGGTGACAACAGTTCAGGAGCCGCGGGTATGAAGATCGTATGGTCGGCGAGCTTGCCGACCTCGGTATCTCCCTCGGTAGCCAGCGCGATGACTCGTCCGGATTGCTTCTTGAATCCCTGGATGTTGCCCAGCGTCTTTTCGTAACGCATTACCGAGCCGGCATCCCCGCGATCCACCGTGGCGATAATTACCACCGGCAAATTTTCATCGATGAGCGCGATCGGGCCATGCTTGGTCTCGCCCGTCGGGTACCCTTCGGCGTGGACATAGGAAACTTCCTTGAGCTTGAGTGCGCCGTCCATTGCAACCGGGTAGTGGATCGCCCGCCCCATGAACATGAAGTCATCGAAGGCCTTGAACTTTCCGGCCAGCTGTTCACATTGGGGATCAGCCTCGAGAACGATCTTCAGCTTGTTGGGTACATCCTGGAGGTCGGCAATGTAGCGCGTCAGTTGCTCCTTGCTGAGAGTGCCGCGCACCTCACCCAGGTAAAGACCAAACAGGAAGAGCACCGCCATCTGCGCGGTGAACGCTTTCGTCGAGGCAATGCTGATCTCGGGGCCGGCGAGGGTATAAAGCGCGCCATCGGCTTCGCGGGCGATGGTGGCGCCCGCCACGTTCGAAATGGCTACCGTGCGCGATCCTTTGCCGCGCGCTTCGCGTTGAGCCGCAGTCGTGTCCGCTGTTTCGCCCGACTGCGTGATTACGATGGTAAGCTCGCCCTGGCCAATCATCGGGTTGCGATATTCAAATTCGCTGGCGTAATCCACATCCACGGGTATGCCGGCCAGTTCCTGGATCATGTAGTGCCCAACCATGCCGGCATGGCGACTGGTGCCGGAAGCAACAATGTTGATGCGGCGCAGGCCGCGCAGTTCTTCGTGGCTGATGGGGACTTCGTTCAGCTGTACCCGGCCTGCGCGTTGATCGATGCGCGGCGCGATCGTATCGTGCAGGCCCTGTGGCTGCTCGAAAATCTCCTTGATCATGTGATGGGGGAAGCTGCGCTGGTTTGCCATGATTCGGTTCTCCACGAGAATTGTCACGCTGCCGGCATCCTGCCGTTCACGATGGTGGCGCGCACTTCGCCTCCGGGCGACAGCACCACCAGGTCCGCCGCCTTCCCCGGTGCCAGCATCCCTCGCCGGTCATGCTGCTGCACTACGCGCGCCGGATTCCAAGTCGCCAGTTGCACCGCCTGCTGCAAGTTCCAGTGCGCGAACTTCATCACGTTGCGCACCGCACGATCGAGAGTGAGCACGCTTCCCGCAAGCTTCCCCCCCGAGAGGCACTGGCCCTGGGCCACATCCACTTCCAACGAGCCGAGCCAGTACTTGCCGTCGGGCATGCCGGTCGCCGCGATTGCATCGGTGATGAGGACCGCGCGCTCCGGGCCCTTGGCGCGCAAGAACAAATCCACGATCAGCGGATCGAGATGAATGCCGTCGGCAATGATATCGGCGGAAATTCTGTCGTCATCCAGCACCGCGCCAAGAATGCCCGGATCCCGATGGCCGAGCGGACGCATTGCATTGAAGGTGTGCGTAGCATGGCGCGCCCCGGCCGAGATGCCAGCGTGGGCCGCGCTCAGTTCGGCATCCGAATGCCCGAGGCTCACGCAGACGCCGCGCCGCGTGGCCTCCGCAATCACTTCGAGAGCGCCCGGCAATTCCGGCGCAATCGTAATGATCCGAATCTGTCCCCGCGCGGCTTGCCACATGCGCTCGAAAATAGGAACCGTGGGAGAAACCAGGTCGTCCGTCGGATGCACACCCCGCCGAGTGTGACTGAGAAACGGTCCCTCCAAATGAATGCCCAGGGGCCGCGCCCGGCCTTCCGGATGGGATCCCGCCCCAGCTTCGATCGCTGCGCCAAGCCCGTCGAGCGACTTCAAGATGCGATCCAGCGGCGCAGTCACGGTGGTCGGAAAGTAGCTGGCTACTCCGTGGCACGCCAGCAGCTTCTCGACAGCCGGCAGCGACTCCGGTCCCGTCTCCATGACATCGTGGCCCGCGCCGCCATGAATGTGAATATCAATGAAGGCCGGGGCAAGGACCGCGTCCGGAAAATCTAGGCTCCGGGTCCGAGCGGGGACTTCACGCGCACTGCGCGTCGTGATTTCCGTGATGTCGCCATCCTCGATGAGGACGAGGGCGTCCTCCACTGCCTCGATCGGGGTGAAGAGCTGGCGAGCTGTCAGCGCAAGAGCCATTGAATCGATTTAATAGAGCACTTTATTGTATCGGAGAGCGCGTGCTTTTCGCATCCACTGATTGCTCAGCCGGGTCTCCGTGCGTCAAACCAGTTCCGGTTCGATCCTGCCGCGCCGGGCCGGCAACATTTTCTCGGCCAGTGCACGGAATCTTATCAGTGTGCGAGCCCTCGGGACCGGGAATGTTATACTTTGACAGGCGCACCAGCATTTTCGCGCCTGACCTCGCGTCGTATCCTTGCCCAAGGACGTGCGAGTGATTGCCGTGTCGGGGAGTGGCTCAGCCTGGTAGAGCACCTGGTTCGGGACCAGGGGGTCGGAGGTTCAAATCCTCTCTCCCCGACCAATCTTCTCCTGTCCGTTCCGGAGAACGCACACAACTACTTGCAATTTCGGCTCCCGGCTGGGGCATCCATTGGGTCGTTGAGGGTTTCAGGCTGAACGCTTCATCGAGAAATAAATCTTCTCGCGCCCATTGCTTTCGTTAGGACACGGCACTTACTCCTGATCCGCTGTGTTCCGCCCGCACAATTCGAATTTAGCCTTCAACGATTGCGCTTCGTCCTTCGACAGACAGAACCGATCCAGATCCATCGGCGCTAAAACCTGTCCGTGAAAATACTTCTTCACGCGGGCAACCCGAGCCTGCCGCTCCGCTTCGTCTTGCGGGTCATAGTGATAGAAGAGAATCGATTGTACTTGGGCTTTCGCGGCGAGTTCTCCGAGGCTGTCCACCGTGAGATGTTCCTTCTCCATATGCGCCGCGAATTCCTGTTTGCGCGCAGGCGGCCAGTGGTTCTGGGCCGCCATCTGGTCAATGAACCCGCGCAGCTCGTCCGTACTCGCCTCCACTTCGGCAACGAGAACGTCGGCGCCCATCGCAAGTTTCACCACCGCATCACTGGGCCCGGTGTCTCCGGTGAATACCACAACGCCATGGGATGTCTGGATACGGTACGAATATGACTTGAAATGCGCGCGGAACTGCGCCGGCATGAGCGCATAATGCGAATTCTCGGCAACCGTGATCTGAATTTTGTCGTCGCGGTAAACATCTCCCTCGCCCTCGAATTCGTGGGCGACAAAGGGACTGGTCAGGCCATGGTTCGGCCGGTCCAGCTGGAACCCGGGCTTTTCCGCGGCAAACACTTCAAAGGGCATGCTGATGTAGTGAAAGGCGGCTTCGACCAATTCGCTCGTTTGCGGCGGCCCGTAGATATTGATCTTCCGCGCGTCGGCGGCCAGATCAAGGTGGAAGTAATCATTGGCCATCACGTCGGCGAGGCCAAGATCATGGTCCGGGTGCAAGTGGGTAAAGAAGATCGTTCCAATCGTTTCCGATGGAATCCCAACCTCGACCAGGCGCCGGATGGTTCCAATGCCGCAGTCGATTAAATACGGCCGGCCATCCACGATGAGCAGCGTGGCCGGCTCGGAGCGATTCTTGCGCAAGGGCGGACCGCCCGCGGTACCGAGCATCAGCAATTCGGTATCGTTCGCACGAAGTGCGGCAGTCGGCCGTTGAGACGCAACCGGAACGCTGACGAAAGTCAGCCCGAGCGCGAGAATTGCAATGAACATTTTTCCACTGCGCGATTTATTCATGCGTAGACACGTCTGTGCGGATAATGACCGCCAGAGCGAATCACGGCGGAGCAGGAGTATAGCGCAAGATTAGTCTTACACGAAGCGATGAAAAAACCTTGCCGTGCACAACTGCGGGCGACTGAAAACCTGGGCTGACACTTCGGATCCACATCACCTGGCGGTCCAGCCACCATCGATTAGCAAGGTTTGACCTGTAATTAAGCATGCTGCCGGGGCAGCAAGAAAGACGACAGCGCCGGCAACTTCCATCGGCTCGCCGATGCGGTGGAGGGCTGCCACACGCTCGATTACATCGGCGCGGAACGCCGGATTGGCGAGCGCCGCCTCGGTACCCGGAGTGTGAATGAACGTCGGCGCCACGGCGTTCACTCGGATGTTGTACTGGCCCCACTCGATCGCGAGGCACTTGGTCAGATGCGCGATCGCTGCTTTCGTCATGCAATACACGGATTCTGTCGGCAGCGCCACAAAGCCTGCCTGTGAACTCATGTTCACGATGCATCCTCGCTTTTGGCGAATCATCGCGCGCCCCGCCGCCTGACTGGCGAAGAATGTCCCTTTCAGATTCACCGCGAGAGTTAAATCAAAATCCTCCTCCCGCACGTTCTCCGCCGGGTTTTCCGTCCCCAGGCCAGCATTGTTTACAAGGATGTCGAGACGGCCGAAACGCGCCACCGTCTCGTCCACCGCCCGGAAGATTTGGTCCAGATGCGTCATGTCCATCTGCACCGGCAACACTTGCCTGCCCGTCGCCGCAATTTCTCCGGCCAGTTCACCGCCCGTCTTTACATCTCGCAGACCAAGGACGATGTCAGCGCCCGCGTGAGCCAGGGCCCGCGCAATCGCTTGGCCTAGCCCGCGAGCGGCCCCGGTCACGAGTGCGACATTGCCGGACAGATCTAACTGCGGAAAATCATTGCTCATAAACGTATCTCCACAACGGTCGTGGTGCGCACCGACGTCCTCAGCTACATAACTCTCCTGGCCATCAGTCGCCGGTCCTGTCACAGCCTAGCCCAAAATCCCGAGTGCCCGCTATCGCGCAATGAGCCGAAGCGGAAATCAATCTTAAGACCGGCTGCCCCGGACGTGACTTTCCGCGAATGCCTGTGCCGCCCAAGTGATCCCAAGGTCACAAGATCACAAGGATCAACAAAGCGGTAATCGGAATCACCTGCGCGCTGTCGTTTTGCCACAGTTGCTGGAAGCCCGATGACCTCGACTTGAAGGAAGCGTGCTCGCTCATTAAAAAAACGATTCTTCCGTTTAACCACAAATCAGAAAGTCGACCGGGGCCGGAGCCTTATTAAAAGCATTTAATACGTATATAGGATTTATCGGATTCGTTAGAAGTAACCTCGCACTCGACCCTTTGCGACCCCGAACCACATGAACCGGTCATGCCGGAAACCGCTTGACAAAGGGGTAATCCTGCAATATAAGCCGTAGCGCATAATAACCGGTTAGACGAAATGTGCCATGGGCGGCGCAGGTGTGGGCGCACGGCGACAGCACCTCGTACAACGACGAACGATCGAGGGAGGGGATATGCACCGGACTAGGCGGTATTGGCGGCAAGCTGTGCGATTCTTTGCGATCGTGGTGGCGCTGTGCGGACCGACGTTCGCCGGCGTGACCGCCAGTATTTCCGGAACCGTAAAAGATCAGAGCGGGGCGACCATTGCGGGAGCCACCGTGACGGCCACCAACGTCGGCACCGGCATCGCTTTGACCCAAACCACCAACAGCGACGGCTTCTATTCCTTTCAATCCCTCTCTCTCGGCAAGTACCTCGTTGATGTGCAGAAGAGCGGATTCAAGTCTTACCGGCGAACCGATCTGACCTTGGACGTCAACTCGGCGCTCAACGTGGACGTGGAGCTGCAGGTTGGACAGACGACGGAAAAGATCGAGGTCCAGGCCGATGCGCTGCATGTGGAGACCATCAACTCACAGATGGGTGAAGTGATCGAAGGAAAAGAGATGACCGACGTCCCGCTGGTCAAGCGGAGTTACACCGACCTGCTGTCTCTGCAGCCCGGTGTCATCTCTTCGCCGTCGCAGATGACGGGCGCCTACGCCGGCCCCTTCATTTCTGCCGGATTCGCCGTGCCGCTCGTTTCTGGCGACTTGAACTCGGGAGCGCTCTCCGTCAACGGCATGCGCGAGTCGGCCAATGGATTTATCTTGAACGGCATCCTCGTCCAGGAGATGGGCTACTCCGGCGCGGGAGCCATTCCCAATCTCGATTCGATTGCCGAGTTTCGGATTCTCACCAATAACCCCGACGCCGAGTATGGCAACTATGCCGGCGCGCAGATCAACGTCGTAACCAAATCCGGCACCAACCAGTGGCATGGGAACGTCTTTGAATTTCTCCGCAACACTGGCCTGGACGCTAAAAACTACTTCGATACGGCCAACCGGGGAGACTACCACCAGAACCAGTTCGGTGGAACGTTCGGTGGCCCGATCGTAAAGGACAAGATCTTTTTCTTCGCGGACTATCAAGGCAATCGCGTGGTCCAGGCCGTTCCGCAGACGATCACCAACGCCCCCAGCCAACAAATGGAAAGTGGTGACTTCACCGGAATCGCTTCGAGTTTCATCAACAGCACAACGAATAATCCCAACACGGTCAATGGTGCGGCCTGGGCAACCCAGTTGAGCACGCAACTGGGCCAGCCGGTATCCGCCGGCGAGCCCTATTATGTCAGCGGATGCACCACCACGGCCCAATGTGTCTTTCCGAATGCGCATCTGGCGCCCAGCGCATTTTCGCCCATCTCCCAGAAGCTGCTGCAGTACATTCTTCCGGCAGATCCGGCCACCGTTGCGAATGGCGGCTTGGGCACCTTTTCCACCAGCGCCGGCAAGATCAATCTGCACGACAACAAGTTCAGTGGCCGGGTGGACGGCAACTCGCGCTTTGGACTGCTGACCGCCTACTATTATTTCGATCGTTTCGATCGGATTGACCCTTATTGGGCGGGCAATGCTCCGCTTTATCCCGGGTTCAACATTGATGGGAAGGGCCAGACCCACAACATCAATCTGGGCTGGACCAAGACTTTAAGTTCCGCGTCCGTGAACGAATTCCGCCTGGGTTATTTCCGGCTCAACACCACCCTGAACCGCCCGCAAGGCGGCACCGGCGTCAAGCTTTCGGACTTGGGATTTCAATCGGGCAACGGCGGCAGTCCGGGTATCTTCGTGGGCACCCCCAGTGTCGAGGGGGTTCCGGAAATCGACTTCAACAACTACGTGATCGGTGTTCCCAGCCGGCCCAATCAATTAATCGACAACCTTTACCAGGTCCTGGACAACTTCAGTAAGGTCATCGGAACACACACCGTGAAATTCGGCGGCCAATTCCACTTCAACCAACTGGAAGAGAACCTCTCCAACGTTGCGAACGGAAACTTCTTTTTCGGTTCAGCCTTCAGTTGCTGCCAGAGTGAAACGGGAAGCGATTTCGTAGACTTCCTGCTTGGGGCCCCCAGCCAGTACGTGCAGGGACAATCGTACCCATCCTACGGACGCAGCTGGTATATGGGTCTTTACGGGCAGGATAGCTGGCGCGCCACTCCGAATCTGGCCCTGAACTTCGGATTGCGTTATGACGTCAGCACTCCGTGGTGGGAGAAATATAACGAGATTCAGACCATCATCCCAGGCGAACAGTCGGTCGTCTTCCCCGGCTCGCCCAAGGGATGGCTCTTCCCCGGCGATCCGCATGTCCCGCGCACTTTGGCGCCGACTCGATGGAACAACTTCGCGCCCAGGATTGGACTCGCTTATTCGTTTGGAGGCCGCGAAGGAGCCCTGGGGAAGTTGCTGGGCAAGTCCGGTTCCTCCAGTATTCGCGCGGGCTACACCCTTTCCTACTCTGCCTTTGAAGGAGCAACGGATTTCAATGAGATCGGCGACGCTCCCTTCGGCAACTACACCGGCCAGAGTGAACCCAGCTTTGCCGCTCCATTTATCTCGCGTGCCTCGGGCGCGAACAATGGCCAGCTTTTTCCCGTAGCGCCTCCGCCAAAGCAGTTCTCGGCCAGCCATCCCGCCAGCGGCCCGCCCTACGACACGCTGCCCCAGTTCTTCACGGCCTTTGGTGGGATTGGCAGTTCGCCCGCATTCTTTAATGGAAACCGCTTGCCCTACGCGGAACACTACGAATTGTCGTTTCAGCGCCAGGTATCGACCCAGGATCTGGTCTCCCTCAGCTATGTCGGAACGCAGGGACACCGCTTGCTGGCCTCGAAGTCGGCCAACCCTGGAAATCCGGCATTATGCCTGGCCACTCCGGGCTGCGGACCCGGCGGCGAGAACAACATCTACATTAACGGCACATCGGCGGTGTTAGGCACCCGTTCGGTCCTTCCTGGAGTTGAGCTCACTCCAGCCCAGGCCAGCGCCGGGGTCGCCGGACCGGTCGGAACCCTGTTGCCGGACGGCAACTATGGAATTGTTCCCTTTGGCAACGATTCCTACTTCATCACCGCCGGAAACTCTTCCTACAATTCTTTACAGCTCGATTACCGGCATACCTCTGGCCGGTTGCAGACGCTGTTGGGTTACACCTACAGCAAATCGATGGACGATGCTTCCGGATATGGCGAGCAGTTCAATCCCATTAACCCGGCTCTCAGTCGCGGCCTGTCGGCGTTCGATTCCACCCACAACTTCGTCGTCAGCTACAACTACCTGCTGCCCTTCGACAAATTAGGTGGCTCCAAGCGCCTCACGAATGGTTGGGCGGTCAGCGGCATTACTCGCTTCGCCACCGGTCTTCCTGTGACGCTGGTAGAGACGGACGATCACTCGCTTCTGGGTACCTCCTTCGGTGGCCCGATCATTTTGCCGGTCGACACCCCCGACCAGGTTGCTCCCCTGCACACTTTCAATCCAAGACTCGTGCAACAGTTCCCCGGGTTTGCCCCCGCGCACTTCTTTTTTGACCCAACCGGGTTCGCCTCGTCGGCGATCGGATTAGAAGGAAACGCCCGCCGCCGCTTCTTCCACGGGCCGGGAGTCAACAACTGGGATATTGCCTTGCAAAAAGACACCAAGATTACCGAATCGGTGGATATTCAGTTCCGGGCAGAGTTGTTTAACGCGTTCAACCATACTCAATTCATTGCACCGAGTGGAATCCTGGCCGGATCCTTCGGGCAGGTCACGGCGGCGGCGCCCCCACGCCTTGGTCAGCTTTCCTTAAAGCTCAACTTCTAGGCCAGCCAAGACACAGGCTCCACATCCCGGGGGACTGCGGTCCCCCCGAATTTTATGTGCTAAAGACGCACGCCATAGTCAGCGGACTCAGAAAGATTGAAAGCATGTCGGGACAGAGTGTTCTTGCGGCCACGCTGATCGAACCGGGGCGGTACGAGATCCGAGACTATCCCCTGCCCCACCCCGCGCCTGGGTGCCTGCTCGTGAAGATGGAAGTCTCGGGAATCTGTGGCACCGACAAGCATACCTATCAAGGTTATGTCAGCCAGTATGGCGGCGCGGGAACTCCGCGCCCCATTCCCTTCCCCATCATTCAGGGGCATGAAAATGTCGGGACCATTGCCGCCATTGGCGGCGATGGACAATATACGGATTTCGAAGGCCTCTCGCTCGCGTTAGGCGACCGGGTAATCGTCGGCCCCAACGTCAGCTGCGGCACCTGCTACTATTGCCGCCACGATTTTCCCTATTACTGCTGCGAAAACACGGTCGACTACGGAAACAACATCAGCGCCAAGGCGCCGCCCCACCTGTTTGGCGGCTGGGCGCAATACCTTTATGTGATCCCCGGGAGCTTTCTCGTTAAGGTGCCGGATGATCTGCCTTCCGAGATTGCTGTCCTGACGGAAATCATGGCGGTCACGGTCGGTTTGGACCGGGCCAAGCAGATCTCGGCGTTTCCCTCCGAGTCGTTCCGCTTTGACGACACCGTCGTCGTGCTCGGGGTGGGCCCGCTCGGCATGTGTTTTGTGATGAAGGCACGCATGCTCGGTGCCGGCACCATCATCGCGGTGGATTTGTCCGACTACCGCCTCAACTTTGCGCGGAAGCTTGGTGCCGATCACGGCATCAACGCTGCGACCGTGACTGAACCCGAGCGCCTTCGGCAGATTCGCGAATGGACGCACGGGCGGGGCGCCGACGTTGTCGTGGAATCTGCCGGCGTGCCCGGAGCGGTCCGCGAGGCCCTGGACATGTTGCGAGTCGGAGGACTGCTCATAGAAGCCGGCAATTTCTCCGATATGGGCGAGATTTCGATCAGCCCCCATCGGCATTTGTGCGCAAAGAACGTGCGCATTCTCGGGGTGGGTGGGGAAGAGCGCGCGGCCTACGGCCCCAGCATGCGGCAAATGGCGCGCTATATGCGACACTATCCACTTTCCGAATTCGTCACCCATCGTTTCGGGCTAAGGCAGGTGGAAGCGGCCATGAAGAAATCTATGGCTGCCGATTCCATGAAGGTCGTGATTGATCCATGGTCCTGATTCATGCTCGCAGTAAGAACGATCCCACGAGAGGTTCTACCTATGAGTGACGTAGCATCGCGTTTTCATTTTGCCTGCGCGCCCGATAGCTGGGGCGTGCTCGATTATCCCGGGCCTTCCTGGAACCAGTCCTACGAGAAAATGTTGGACGAAATGGTATGGGCCGGTTACACCGGAACCGAACTGGGCCCCTATGGATTCTTTCCCACCGATCCCGCGGTCCTGAAGCCGCAACTCGACCAGCGAAAACTGAAGCTGCTCGGTTCGTTTGTGCCGGTGGTGCTGAGCGATCCGGCGTCGGCCGGCATTGCCGTCGAGCACATCCGCAAAGTTGGCGACCTGCTGGCCACCCTCAAGGCGCCGTTCCTGGTGCTGGCCGATGCCCAATCCGATGCGCGCAACCGATTGTCCGGACGGGTACCCAAGGATGGGAGTGCCGGCCTCTCGCCCGCGCAATGGAAGAATGTGGCACACGTAGTCGAGGAGGCGGCAAAGGTCTCGAAAGAGTTCGGGCTGGACCTGGTCTTTCATCCGCACGTCGCAACTTATGTGGAGACCCCCGAGGAGTGCGAGCGCTTCTTCGATGTCACCGCGCACACCGGCATCGGCCTATGCCTGGATACCGGTCATTGCGAGTATGGCGGCGGCGACACGGTGACCGAAGCCGCCAAATTCGCCGGCGTGCTGCGCTTCCTGCACATTAAGGACGTAGACAGAAAGATATTGGAAGTATCACGCCGCAAGAAATTCACCTTTGAAGAGGCGATTGAGGATAAGGTGTTCACCATCATTGGCCAGGGATCCATCGATTTCCCCGGTCTGTTCCGGTTGCTGGACAAGAATAATTACTCCGGCTGGATGGTGATCGAGCAGGACGTAAAATTTGGGGCTACCCTCGTTCCGCCAGCGGAAAGCGTGGCCGCAAGCTTGCGCTACTTAAATGGGGTTGTGGCCGAGATGGCCACGGCACACTCTCGCTAACGCCGACAGGAATTCGTTAGCACGATCGCGCAAGAGGGATGGTTTTAGTTGAGCACTGAAGTCGCGCAAGCCGTCGTAAAATCCGCGGACGAACACGGTCACCTGCACCGCCGGTTGACTCTGCTGAACGCCATTTCCATCAACATGTCCAACATGGTCGGCACCGGCCCATTCATTACCGTGCCGGCGATCCTGGCCACCCTGGGCGGTCCACAATCGCTGATTGCCTGGGGTGTGGGTGCATTGCTGGCGATCGGCGATGGCCTGGTATTTGCCGAATTAGGCGCCTCCATTCCGGCTTCGGGCGGATCCTACACCTTCCTGCGCGAGTGCTTCGGCCGCAAAACCTGGGGCCACATGCTGGCTTGGATTTTCGTCTGGCAATTCCTGTTCAGCGGCACCCTCGAAATCGCCACCAGCAGCATCGGCATGGCCGAGTACGCTGGATTCCTCTGGCCCAATCTGCTCTTGCATCCCTGGCAGATGAAGTTTCTGGCAGCAGGCATCACTGCGGTCGCGATCCTGGCCCTCTATCGCAAGATTCAGGACATTGCGCGCCTGATGCTCGTGCTCTGGATCGGCATGCTCTTAACCGCGGCCTGGGTCATTGTCACCGGAGCGATCCACGTGCATCCCAGGATGCTCGTCGACTTCCCTCCCGGGGCATGGCACGTCGGCCTCCCGTTCATGCTGGGGCTGGGCAATGGAACCATGCTGGTGATGTTCAACTTCCTCGGCTATTACCAGGTCTGCTATCTGGGAGACGAGGTGAAGCGCCCCGCCCGGACAATTCCTTACGCGGTCATTGTCTCGATCTTGCTGGTCATGCTGATCGACTTCTTCATCTCGGTGAGCTTCGTTGGTGTGGTGCCGTGGCGCGAGATGATTCAGCCAGGAACGCAGGCCTACGACGCCATCGGCTCGGTTTACATGGAACGCATCGGCGGCCACTGGGCTTCTACCTTAATGACCTGGATGGTCGAGATTACGGCTTTTGCCGCGACCTATGCGATGATCCTCGGCTACTCGCGTATTCCCTATGCCGCCGCCCTCGATGGAGCCTTCTTCCGCTGGTTTGGCAAGCTGCATCCCACCAAGGACTTTCCCCATCGCTCTTTGCTGCTGGTGGGTTTCCTGGTGATCGTGTCCTGCTTCTTTGACCTGGTGCAGATCATTACCGCGCTGATCCTGGCCCGAATCTTCTCCATGTTCATCGCCCAGATCGTCGGACTACTCATCCATAGAAAATATCACCCCGAGGCTCCGCGGCCGTTTCGGATGTGGCTGTATCCCCTACCCGCATTGTTCGCGCTGGTGGGATGGCTGGGGGTATTTGTAACCCCCGCCCTGCAACCCGGTGGCTGGAAGTTCATGGTCTACGCCCTCGGCACCATTGGGCTGGGCTTCACGGCGTATTTGATCCTTGCCTGGAAGAAACACGAATGGCCGTTCCCCCAGGCGATGTCGCTCTAATCGGTTAGAAACCGGCTGCGGAATGCCCGCCTCCGCGCTACTTTATAAGTTGTCGATAACTGCTCTTGATGGTAGCCTAGTCAGCGGCAATGTTAGGATATTTCCCCCGGCATGGCGCAGTGATTGCCAGCTGATCGCCTCCCGTCAAAGCGGTAAGAAAGTGCGAGGTTCAGAACCGTGACGAAGCTCGGAATTGGCGTGCTCGGAGTCGGCGAGATGGGGCGCCGTCACGCCGAGAATCTTCGCCGCCTGGTTCCGGAAGCCCGTCTGGTGGCCGTCGCCGATGTTGCCCCGGGCCGTGCAAAACAAGCCGCCGACGAACTTGAGATCGAGCGCTCGTTCCGCAGTCTGGAGGAAATGCTCGAGTGCAAAGAACTCGATGCCCTGGTGATTGCCACCCCCGACAAGTTCCATGCCAAGGCCATTGAAATCGCCGCGGCCGCCGGCAAGAACATTCTGTGCGAGAAGCCGCTCGCGACCAATCGTGCCGACGCACATCGCGCTTTAAAAGCGGTAGCGAACGCGGGAGTTCGCCTGCAGACTGGTTTCATGCGGCGCTATGATCCCGCCTACGCCGCGGCTATGAAGAGAGTGGAAGCCGGGGAGATTGGCGAGCCGGTCGTGTTCAAATCGGTGGGTCGCGACAAGGATGTTCCCCCGCTCGCCGCCTACCAAGCCAACATCAACGGCATGCTGTTTTACACCAACACGATTCATGACTTCGATCTCGCCCGCTGGCTCATGTGCGATGAAGTGACCGAGGTCCAGGCTTACACCACGGTGGCCATACGCCCCGAGCTGGCGGAATACGGCGACGTCGTCGCCAGCGTCATAAACCTTAAATTTGCGCGCGGGGCCATCGGCAATATCGACTCTCACGCGCAGGCCATCTATGGTTACGACGTCCGCACCGAGATCGTGGGTTCGAAAGGATCGATCTTCATCGGCAGCCTCGAGAAGACGCCGGCAACCTTCCTCAGCGCTTCCGGCGGCGCCAGCATCCTCGCCGATCACTTCTTGACCCGCTTTGCTGACGCCTATGTTTCCGAGTTGCGAGATTTCGTTCATAACATGTTGCATGATCGCCCGCCCCGCGTAACCGGCGAAGATGCAATGCGTGCGCTTGAGATTGCGATTGCCGCCGAAGAGTCCCACGCACAGGGAACGCCGCGGAAAGTCGTAACCACCGACCTCGCGCAGTTTCGCGCAGCCGAGGTTCGAAGCGGAGATTGACGGCCGGCCTCGCCGCTTCGTTGGTGCACTCATGCGCGCAGATGAGATCGAGCACGGGAGGAATGAATGAATCGCACGACCCTCGTCGCCTACAAAAGCCCCTTGCATGAAATGACGCAGTCCACGCCTACCAGCCTCTGGAACGACTCCGCCTCCATTCAGGAACTGACCTATTCCATCGAGCACGGGGCAACCGGTGCCACCTGCAATCCCGTCATTGTGCTCGGTGTGCTCAAGAAAGAGATGCCCCAGTGGAAGGATCGTATTCACGCGCTGATCGCCGAACGACCCTTGGCCACAGAAGATGAAATCGCCTGGCAGCTCGTGCGCGAAGTGTCGATCAAGGGCGCGGCTCTGCTGCGCCCGATTTTCGACGCGCAAGGCGGAAGGAATGGCCGCCTGTCGATTCAAACTGATCCTCGCCTGTTCCGCAGCACCGATGCCATCGTCGACCAGGCTGTGGAGTTCAGTCGGCTCGCCCCGAACATGATCGTAAAAATTCCGGTCACGCGCGCTGGCATTCCCGCCATCGAAGAAGCAACGTATCGCGGTGTAAGTATTAACGCCACCGTCTGCTTCTCACTTCCGCAATGCGTCGCCGTGGCCGAGGCCGTGGAACGCGGCCTCCAGCGCCGCGAGCGCGAAGGCAAAGACATTTCCAGCATGGGACCGGTCTGCACCATCATGGTCGGGCGCCTCGACGATTGGCTCAGGGTGCTGGTCGAAAAAGAAAACATTGCCATCGATCCCGGCTATCTGGAGTGGGCCGGAGTAGCGGTCTTTAAGAAGACTTACAAACTTTTCCGCGAGCGCGGATACCGTTTGCGCCTCCTGTCGGCCGCCTTCCGCAATCACATGCACTGGAGCGAGCTGATTGGCGGCGAAGTGGTCATTTCTCCGCCTTACTCCTGGCAGCTGCGCTTTAATGCCAGCGACATCGAGATCCGCAATCGAATCGACGACCCGGTAGATCCCCGCATGATCGAGGAACTTTCCCGGAAATTTGCCGATTTCCGGCGCGCTTCTACAGAAGGAGGGCTGGCCATCGAGGACTTCGACTCGTTTGGTCCAACCCGCCGTACGCTGCGCCAGTTTATTTCCGCCTGCCATGATTTGGATGCATTGGTACGCGATTTCCTGATTCCGAATCCCGACACGAACTGACAATCGTCGTAGCAGAGGTTCGTATTCGCAAGGCAATCTTTCCAACAGGAGGTCTACAGCCGTGGGCAAGCTCGCGATCACCGGTGGTAAAGCGCTAAGAAAAGCTCCATTCCCACAGTGGCCGCTGGGCGGCAACGAAGAGAAGCGTGCCCTCGCCCAGGTATTGACCAGCTCCAAGTGGGGAGGTCAGCCGTTTCCCGGGAAATACGCCACGGCCTTTGCGAAAAAGTTTGCCAAACTGCACACCGCCAAGTATGCACAGTGCGTGAACACCGGCACGGTCGCCATTCAAGCCGCATTGAAGGCGATCGATCTCCGGCCCGGAGATGAGGTCCTGGTTCCTGCCTACACCTGGGAAGGAACCGTGGGCCCGGTCCTTTTACTGAATGCGGTTCCTGTCTTCGTCGACGTCGATCCCGACACTTATTGCATGGATGCGCGCAAAATCGAGTCGGCGATCACTCCTAAAACCAGGGCGATCCTTCCCGTTCATCTCGGCATGCGTTTTGCCGATATGGACGAGATTCTCCGCATCGCCACCACGCACAACCTGAAAGTGATCGAGGATTGCGCGCATGCCCATGGCGGAATGTGGAAAGGCAAGGGAGCCGGCTCGATGGGCGACCTGGGCGCCTTCAGCTTTCAGTCAAGCAAGTTACTGACTTGTGGCGAAGGTGGTGCGGTGGTCACTAACAACCTCGAATACATGGAAAGGGTCCAGAGTTACATCAATGCCGGCCGGGCCAGCGTCACCGACCAGTTCCATCATCGCATCATTGGCTTCAATTATCGCCTGGGAGAATTCCAGGCGGCGGTGCTGGACACCCAGATCGGTCGCCTTCCGCAGCAGTCGAAGGTTCGTTCAAAGAACATGGCATATTTCGAGTCGCGCCTCAAGAACACGCCGGGTATCGGCCTGCTGCCGCCCGATCCGCGCATCACCCGTCTTGCGCCCTATGGCTATGTACTCAAGTATTTTGCGGAACAGATGAAAGACATTCCTCGTGCCGCCTTCGTCGCCGCGCTGCAACTGGAAGGCATTCCGTGCGACGGTCTTTTCTATGAGCCGGTTTACAAGAGCTCCCTGTTCCCGCTCGACCCCTGCGATTTTCCCGCCCTCTGTTGGGGCCGCGAAAAACCGCTCGACTTGCGGAAGATCTCCTCCTGCCCGGAGTCCGAACGCGCGGCCTACCATGAGGCGGTATGGTTTCCGCATCAGCTCTTCCTCGGAAGTAAGCAGGATGTCGATGCGATGGCCGACGCGATCGAGAAGGTATTAGTGAATATCGAGGAGCTCCGCGGACTCGATCACAAGGCGATTCGGAATCAGCGGCTGAGCCGGGCGGATCGCGAGAGCTAGCCGCAAGACGGTCGCGATATTATCGTCCCCCGCGTAGTATGTAAATCGAGCGGAAAAGGGAACCCAGGCGCACTAACTTAGTTGTGAAACTTCGGTTGTAACGCCAATGTCACCTCGAGAAAAGAACCATCACAACACGGTACGGGCGGCGAGCATTTACGACGTGGCTCGCGAGTCGGGCGTGTCGGTCTTCACGGTCTCAGCGGTCATCAACAATAAAACCCATGTGGGAAAGAAGCTGCGAGAGCGGGTAGAGGCGGCAATCCTCAAGCTCAAATACCGGCCCAACCTAATTGCCCGCAGCCTCGCCAAGCAGCGCACGCACACCATTGGCATGATTGTGCCCGACATTGCCAATCCATTTTTCCCCATGGTCGTTCGCGGCGCCGAAGATGCCGCGCAGAAACACGGCTACAGCCTCTTGCTGTGTAACAGCGACGACAGCCTCGACAATGAAGAACGCGCCATCGAACTCCTGCTCTCCAAGCGGGTGGATGGAATTCTGCTCACCAAGGCGGCCGAAGATTTTCGGCAACCGCTGCGGCAAAGGATTAAAGAGGCCGGAACGCCTATCGTCCTCGTGATGCGCACCTATCCAAAACTCACGAAGGATGCGGTCATCACCGACGACTATCAGGGCGCCTACGATGCCGTCTGTCACCTTGCGCGCTCCGGCAGGCGTCGCATCGGCCTGATCAGCGGCCCTTTGAAAGTCAGCAACGCCATCGCGCGCTGGCAGGGGTTCCAGGACGCACTCAAGGCCAACGGACTCGCTTTCGAAAAGGAGTTGATGGTCGAGGGTGATTACCGCATCGAGTCGGGATTTCGTGGCGGACATGCGCTGCTCTCCCATCGGCCCGATGGCGTTTATGTGGCGAATCATCTGATGACAGTGGGCTTTCTAAAGGCGGCCGAAGAGATGGGGCTCTCCTGTCCCGAAGACTTTGGCCTCGTAAGTTTTGATGATTACCCCTGGCTGGGTGTCTTTCGTCCGAAATTGACGACCGTGGAATTGCCGAAGCATCAACTCGGCAGCGAGGCGGCAGAGTTACTCATCCAGCGAATCGGCGGCTCGCGTCAGAAAGTGGCAGTTAGAAAATTGCAACCCGAATTACGAATCCGCGAATCCTGCGGCTTTGCCAACTACGTCTCAAAGGCTCAGGCGGGTAATCGCTTGGGCAAATCGACTTAGAACACCCTCTGTTTTTTCCGTGCCTCAACATACTTTGCTCGCGCCTGCTGCACCGACTCGGCCTCGGAAACCTCCGCGATCGCCACGTCCCACCACGATTCGTATCCCGGAACTCTCTGGGCATAGTCGGTCTCGATCACAATCACGGATGTCTCGCGATGGTTCCTTGCGTCCCCAAGCGCCCGGCGCAGATCGCCTGCTGTTACGGCACGAACCGCGTGCGCCCCCAGGCTGCGCGCGTTTGCGACAAAGTCCACGGTGATCAGGTCGCCATTCATCTTGCCATTCCGCCGATACCGGTATTCAGTTCCCATCCCTTCATTCCCGCAGGCCCGACTTAGGCCGCCGATGCTCGAAAACCCATGATTGTCTAAGACCACGATGTTGAGTTTATAGCCTTCCTGCAGTGAGGTTACGATCTCTTGCGACATCATCAGATACGAACCGTCACCCACCAGTACGTAAACCTCGCGGTCGGGCGCAGCCATCTTCACCCCCAGACCGCCGCTGATTTCATAACCCATGCACGAGTAACCGTATTCCAGGTGGTAGCCCTTGGCATCGCGTGTGCGCCACAGTTTGTGAAGGTCGCCCGGCAGACTGCCGGCCGCGCAGACAACCACATCGCGCGCGGCGGAAAACTCATTCACGATTCCAATCACCTCTCCCTGGCTGATCGGCGGCCCCCAATTCAGGTGATAGATCCGGTCCACTTCCTTTTCCCATTCCTCGCGCAATCTCCCGACGCGCGCGGCATACGAGCTTTCAACCACGAAACCTTCGAGCGCCTTGGTCAATTCCCGCAAAGTCACCTGCGCATCCCCGGTGAGGGCCAAAGCGAATTGCTTGCCCGCATCAAATTCACTTACATTGATGTTGATGAATCTTGCATTCGGATTCCGAAAGGCCGTTTGTGACGCCGTCGTGAAGTCGGAATAGCGCGTGCCCACCCCCAGGATCAGATCCGCCTCGCGCGCCATCACATTGGCGCCCGGTGTTCCGGTCACGCCCATGGCGCCCAGCGCCTGGGGATGGTCGTAATTCAGCGATCCCTTCCCCGCTTGCGTTTCGACCACAGGAATCCCCGTCCGCGAGGCAAATTCCGCCAGTGCTCCCGTCGCTTCCGAATAAATCACTCCGCCCCCGGCGATCAACAGCGGCTTCCGCGCCGAACGGATCCACTCAGCCGCTTCCACCAGCAGGTTCTCGTCGCAGCGAACCCGCGGAATCGTCCACACCCGCTTCTCCAGGAACTCCGCCGGATAGTCGAACGCTTCCGCCTGAACGTCTTGCGGCAGCGAGAGCACCACCGCGCCTGTGTCCGCCGGAGATGTCAGTACCCGCATGGCAGCGGGCAGCGAAGTCAGGATCTGCTCAGGCCGCTCAATCCGGTCCCAATAGCGCGCAACCGGTTTAAAGCAGTCATTCACCGAAATGTCCTGGGTAGAGGCCGACTCCAGCTGCTGAAGAACCGGAGCGACATTCCGACGCGCGAAAATGTCGCCTGGCATCAGCAGGACGGGCAGCCGGTTGATCGTAGCCACCGCCGCCCCGGTAACCATATTCGTCGCGCCCGGGCCGATCGAACTGGTGCAGGTTAAACAGCGCAGGCGATTGCTCATTTTTGCGAAGGCGGTCGCCGTGTGCACCATCGCCTGCTCATTGCGGAAAAGGTAATAGGGCAGGCCGGAATCCTGCTCAAGCGCCTGGCCGAGTCCCGCGACGTTGCCATGACCAAAAATGCCCAGGCATCCCTCGAATAGCCGATGCTCGGCGCCATCGCGTGCGGAGTACTGATTCTTGAGAAATGAAACGATGGCTTGTGCGACAGTCAGGCGAGCTTTCATGAAATCCTCACCTCGGTGGCCGACCCTGGTTCATACATCGGGAAGCGCAGCAGCGCCATACCCCGCAGCGATAATGATCTAAGCGATTAGCAGCCTCGCCTCGTGCCGCTATTTTACGAGAGGCAACCGCGGGTCCATCTGCTTCCAGGTTGACCGGATCCAGACGTGTCTGGAATCTTCGGTGACCGCCAAGGCGCGCGCCGATCCCGCCAGAAAATTCAGGTAGTACACGTCGTATCCTGGTCCCGCGACCACCGGGTGGTACCCGCTCCGCACCAGGACCACATCGCCGTCCCGGGCCTTCACCGTGCATTCCTTCTTGCCATCATTCGAGTACAGGTGCTGGAACGCAAACCCTTCCGGCTGCTGAATCCGGTAGTAGTAAATCTCATCCAGATCGACTTCCGCAGGAGGATTGTGTACATCGTGTTTGTGAGGCGGATAACTCGACCAATTGCCGCCTGGAGTGTACACCTCAATCACCATCAACTTGTCCGCCGGGAAGGAGGGCGAAATGATATCGACGATCTGGCGGGAGACATTGCCGCCGCCACGCAGGCTGGAGGCTACTTCACTTGGCGTGATCAGGCGCGGCTCTAGCCGGGCCGTGGAGGGAACCCGGCACTCGGCAATCTCGCAATAGGTTTCCGCGCGAAAAGTAACGCTGCGGCCCGCCGGAAGATAGAGGGTGTAGGGCAAGCCATCAAAAACATTCTTCCGCTGCCCAACCTTTTTCGCGCCCTCTCCCCAATCCGCCGTGCAGGTTCCGCCAAGCAGTACGAAGGCGCTTTCCTCATGCTCGCTCGATGCTCGATACATTTCTGCGGGCTTGAGTCGGCGAACAAAGAAACTCATCCACTCCCACTTGGCCTCGATCCGTGGGAGCGCAGTCAGTTCCCCGGAATCGCTCGCTGCCAGACTCTGCGAATGAACGAGACTCTCAGTTTCACTCATGGCGTTTTCAATAATACAAGGGGCGGTCCGCGGGTAATGCAACCATTCTAAACGCTTTGACACTATGGCAAATGCGCCATTTTCTGTCAATTCCAAATGATTCTGGCCGCCGCCCGGATCTGCGATCGTGGCCCGGCGATCTCCGACGCGTGCGCAAGCCTGCCTGACCCATTCCGACCGCCTCCAATACTCGTGAATGACGCATTCATCAATTAAGCGCCGCTGGCAGCCACGGTTACTTCTTGTGTTAGTCCGCTTCCCAAACAGTAACTGTTGACCCCACGACCTTTCTCGGGGACAATACGCCCCGCGCCATTTCTGCCCCGGGGCCACACGGTCGTTCATCGTTCAATTCTCTATTCCCTTTGCATCCTTCGGCCTTGGAGGAAATATGACATCTTCGTTCGCAGTTCGACTTCGCCACTTCGCTCTACTGACCGCCACCGCGACCTTCCTGCTTCCCGCTCTGGCGCAGACCGCTCCGATGGTCAGTCACGATCTCTATCACGACGTTTCTGCACCGCTACGGGAGTACGCCTCTCTCCAGATGTCCCAGGCAACTCATCCGCTCCAGCGTCCGCGACCGCTACAACGCACTCTGCCGGGTCCAGTTTCGGTGGGGCCGGATGCCGCCGAACAGCTCTTCTCTTCGCCCCAGGTATCCGCCTCTCTCGGATTCGACTTCGAGGGGATTCCCAATTTCGTCAACGGCACTTTGGTTGGAGTTCCCTCCGATAACAACCTGTCGGTGGGCGATACCCAGGTGGTTGAAGTGATCAACACGGCCTACGAGGTGTTTGACAAGGCCAGCGGCCAGTCGTTTTTTCCGCCTCAGCAGATCAGCACAATTTTCACCGGGATGCCCGGCCTGTGCGGCCAGGGCGTAACGTTCTTCTTCACCGACCCGGTCGTGCTCTACGACAAAGTCGCCGGACGCTGGATTATCAGCATCGTCGCCGGGAACGATACTTTCTCCGTCGGCAACGAGTGTATCGCCGTCTCCGCCACCTCCGATGCCACCGGCCGTTACTTCCGCTACGTATTCACCTTTGGGAGCAATGCCTTTAACGACTATCCCAAGTTGGCCGTATGGCCCGACGCTTATTACGCTTCCTACAATGTTTTTACCCCCAAAAACGTTTTCGCTACCGCTTGCGCCTACGATCGAAGCGCCATGCTGGTTGGGAAGGCAACCAAGGTAGTGTGTTTCCGTAAATCCAATGAGTTCTCGTTCCTGCCTTCCGACCTGGACAGCAAGACTCCTCCGCCCAGCGGTGAACCTGATTTCTTCGTCGATCTGTTCAGCACCACCTCTCTCCATCTCTACCGCTTTCACGTGGATTTCGCCACGCCCAGCAACTCGACCTTCACCGGCCCGGTCAGCATTCCGGTGGCCTTGTTCTCGCCTGCGTGCGGAGGCCGATCCTGTATTCCCCAACTGGGCACCGGCCAACTCCTGGACTCCCTCGGCGAGCGCTTGATGTTCCGGCTTGCCTACCGCAACTTTTCCAGCCATGAATCCCTGGTCGTCAATCACTCGGTGCAGACCAGCCGCGCTCCCGCCGGAGTGCGTTGGTATGAGATCCGCGATCCCAATGGAACCCCCACCGTCTTTCAGCAGGGCACGTTCACGGATGGGAACCGTTCCGTCTGGATGGCAAGCATCGCGATGGATCGCCTGGGGGACATTGGGCTCGGATTCAGCGAATCCAGCGCCGGCATGCACCCGGCCGTCGCTTTCACCGGCCGTGAAGCGAAAGATCCCCTGAACGTAATGGGCTCGCCGGTGCAGATTTTCGCTGGCAACGGCTCGGAGATTGGGTTTGATCGCTGGGGAGACTATAGCGGCTTGGCCATTGATCCCATCGATCAGTGCACCTTCTGGTATGTCAACCAGTATTATCCGACCAACGGTGGATTCAACTTCCACACGCGCATCGCATCCTTCAAGTTCCCCGCGTGCCACTAGGTTTGCGGCCAAGTAAGCGGCACAAAGGAAACTGCTCCCGGCTCGCGCGAAGCTCCGTCAGCTCTCTGCCAACCAGAATCATTCTCTGGTTGGCGAGACTGCCGGCCGCCTGGGATTCGTCCCGCTCCGTCCTGCCGCTGACCACCGGCACGCCCGCCCGGCGCAGGTCTGCGGTACAGGTTGAACTCTGGAGGGAATCCCCCACTTTGTATCGGGCGTCCTGCATGCCCCCGCCGTACCGCGCCGGAAGCCTGCTGTCAAAGCTGTATCCCTCGCCACTTCAGCCAGATTACTTCCCCGCGCGCTGCCGCAAGATCACCTTCCCCCCCCGGGAATGCCGGGCACTCCACCCCGCCCCATGCCTGATATATCGTTTCACGATACAACGGAATCGCCTCCCCGCCGAATCTATCCCTAATGAGACTAAGAAAACAAACCGGTTAAGCCTTCAACTCTGCCGGGTTCCACTCGGCCGATTCGAGGGAGAAAGGGCCCGTAGCCGCTGCTCGCTGCCCCTCTCCGAAGTGGCGCATCATCGGTTTTGCCGGAAGCGCAGCCGGCATTCGGCTCAGGCGTTCCTGTTTCGGGCTCGCTCAGTCTCCCGAGCCCTGGAAGGAAGGAGTCGAAAATATGACAAATCCTGTTGTTCCAATGCCCAGCTCCTCGCAACAAGAGGTCGTGCAAGCGGCGCGCCGACCCGCCATCGCAACTGCCTTGCCCTCGATTCTTGGCATGTATGCGTTTGCTGCGGGCACTTTCATCGTCGCCGCCCGCATGACGCATTGGTACGGCAATACGCGGAGTGCGATCGTGCTGTTTCCGCTGGTGTTGATTCTGGGTGGACTTACCCAGTTCTACGCGGGCGTTTGGTCCCTTCGGGCCAACGACGCCACCTCCATGTCCTTGCACTGCACCTGGGGTTCATTCTGGACCGCCTTCGGGCTCTTGGAACTCTTGTATTCCGTAGGCTGGGTCACGCGTCCGCAGGGGTCCTTCTCGGAGTTGGGCTTCTGGTTTGTGGTCATGGCAGCCATCACCTGGGGCATTGCGTTCTCCGCCCGCGAAAACAAAGGGCTGACGACCGTACTCTCCTTACTGGCGATCGGCTCCACGCTCGAAGCCATCGCCGAACTGGCAGGGATTGGATGGCTGCGTATCCTGGCGGGCTATTTCCTGATCGTGTCCGCCATTGCCGCCTGGTGCGTAGCCACCAACCTGGTGATGCGCGCCGGCTCGCTGGCTCGCTCCGCAAAGCTCGAACCAGTAGCCGCCGCCGCTCCGGTGAGGGGCACTGAGTCCGCGCGAGTCGCGTAGCTGAACTGGCGGGTTTAGCTCATGACCGCGCGGCGTCCGGTGTGTCTGTCGGGAAGGTGACTTGCTTCTCCCTGGTCACCCTCTCCCGGCAGACCACGGGAACGTGCCTCGTACTTTGAATGCGGGGAGAAGAGGAACTCGTAATGTGTCCGAGAAGAATCGTCCCACTGCTATTGGCTTTTGTCGCCATGTTTGCTCTCTCGCTGGGAGCGGCACAGGCTTCCAGTACGCGTTCGCCGACCGCGAAAGCCACCAACGCCACCAAAACGGCGAAAACCAAGCCGGCGAACGCTACGAAACATGCTTCTCCGGAGCACACAACCAAGCCTCACGCGCTGGCCTCCGCCGAAGATCTGGCTGGAACCATCTCGCTCGTCAGCCCTGCGGATAAGACCTTGACCTTGCTCGGTGCCAATGGCGTTCCCTACGACTTCCAAATCACCAGGAAGACGCAGGTCGAACTTGGCGACAAGACGGTTGCCGCAAATGAACTACCGGGCGAAGAACACGCCCAGGCAACCATCCACTTTGTTCCGACCTCCCGCGGCAACCTCGCCCAGAGTATTCGGATCAACGCCTCGTAGGCAGGCGCGGAGCGCTTGGGACGTGCAGTTTTTTTGAAATCCGCAGACGGCTCAGGCTATCTGCTGGGGGGGGCCATGCAGCATCGGTTCGCGGTCTCGATTGTGACAGTCATCTTTTGCGCAGCGATGAGTTTGTCAGCCGAGGGTTTCCCCTCCGCCCCTTCCGTTCCCAGCAGTCCGGCCTCCCCGAAGCCGCCGGTCAAGATCTACCATGACCGCAGCATCCGTGATCTGAACGCCATCGGAAATCGCAATGTCGGCTGCGGGCGCGGGGTCGGCAACTGGTACAGCCTGGACCGCCAGATCGCCATGGGCAAGAGCTATGCCCAACAGGTCGAAAGCTCGTCCAAACTGATCACCGACCCGGTCATCACCGAATACGTCAATCGGATCGGCCAGAACCTGGTCAGAAATTCCGATGCCCAAGTCCCGTTCACCATCAAGGTGATCGATTCCGACGATGTCAATGCGTTTGCCCTGCCGGGTGGCTTCTTCTACGTGAATTCCGGCCTCATTCTCGCGGCCGACAACGAGGCCGAACTGGCTGGCGTGATGGCCCACGAGATCGCGCACGTCGCCGCCTGCCATGCCGCGCGCGAGAACACTCGCGGGCAGTTGATCAATCTGGCCTCAATTCCCCTGATTTTCGTCGGCGGCCCCATCGGATATGCAGGTTACGAAGCGGCCGGACTCGCGCTGCCCATGACCTTCTTGAAGTTCTCCCGCAACTTCGAATCCGAGGCCGACTACCTCGGGGTCGAGTACATGTACAAGGCGGGTTACGATCCGAACGCTTTCACCACCTTCTTCGAAAAGATGGAAGCCCTGGAGAAGCACAAGCCCGGAGCGATTGCCAAAGCTTTCAGCACTCACCCGCAAACTCCCCAGCGCCTGGAAAAAACGCAGCACGAAATCAATACCCTGCTGCCGCCCGAGAACCAGTACAAGCTCGATACTTCCGATTTCGAAAATGTGAAGGCACGCCTTGCCCAGCTTGAGAATCGACGCAAGGTCGAACCCGGGCCGGACCAGAATCGCCCATCGCTGCGCCGCGCCACCAACAAGACCAACAGCGACGACGGCGGTCGGCCTACCCTGAAGCGCCGCGATGACAACGATAACTTTCGATAGCCCACGACTCGTCGTCAAGGAATTCAGAGTTGAACTGGGATATTACGGAACCCACTCGGCCAGATTCACTTCGCGCTCCCGGCGTTCCCCACTGGGCGCCTCTCGCGCCAATGCGTACCCTTCCATCAGGCTGCAGAGCGCAGCATTGAAAAACTGGTCCAGGAGCCAGAGCAGCTCCATCTCGCCGTAAAGCTCGGCCGGACCCCGCACGAAGCCCCGCTTGCGCAGGAATTCGCACAGATACTCTTTCGTCAGCACCAGCGCCCAGCAGGCATCGGCGGAACTCACCCCCTGCATGGCGCGCCGCGCCCCGAGTTCGCGGTATCGGACTTCGACCTGCACATTCGGTTGCGCCGAAGTCCACTTCCCCAGGTCCTGCAGGAATTCCTCCGCCTGCACTTGCAGCTCGAGTTCGGGAATGGCCCGTAGATCGCTGGTTCGCGGCGAAGTCTGGATCCTGTGCACAATCTCGCGGGCAATCTCCACAGAATGCGCTTCGATCAACCGAACTAGCCTCAGCGCAATCATGCTTCCTCCCCCCCGCGCCCGCAGAAGCGAGGGCTGGCCGTACCTGCGCGATTCAACATACCTTTTCCCTATATATCCCGATGCGCCCTACCAATTGATGGTTGTCAAGGCATTCGCCGAGTTGCACCCCGCTCGCCCAGGCGGCGCTGTGGCCGCACCCAGCCGGCATTTTTCGGTAGATGAAAACATCCAGTCCGTGCCCGAGAATGCCTGCACCTCAGGCCGGGTATCGAACCGCGTCCTGACCAACCGATCGCCAGCCTGCCTCAGTCCCGCCTGGTGAGAATGTAGCCATCCACTCGCAGTCCCACCGGAAGATCGGCGCCGGGGTCGAGTTCGACCAGCGTCTCCAGAATCTTCGTGTCCACGTGCTCGGTGGGCTCGTCGGTGCGAATGTTCTTGCGGCCGAGTTCTTCGCCCACCCGCACCACGTGGCCCCAGAATTTCCGCTGCCCGTAAGCGTCCGCCGTCACGTAGGCCTTCTGCCCGACGTGTACCTTGCTCACCTCGGTTTCATCCACTTCCACGCGCACCCGCAGAACGTGATCATCCCCCACCGTCAAGATGGGATCGGGCGCGGTCGACGAGTTCGAAACGCTTTCGCCATTGCGATGATGCTTGCGCAGAACCAGGCCATTGATCGGCGAGCGGATAAAGGTCTTTTCATAACGCGCCTGCGCCTCTTGCAACTGCGCTCGCGAGAGCTGAAGGTTGGCCTCGGCCAGTGACCGGTCCTCTTCGCGCGCCTTGTCGTCCACCAGCGAATGGTGCTCGACCGCTTCCTGGTAGTTTGCTCTCGCGACTTCGTATTCCCGCGAGTAGCGTTCCGTCTCTTCCCGCGAAACCACGCCCGCCTCAAACAGCTTCTGATAGCGATCCGCCTGGGCATGCGCATTGTCCATCACCGCCTGCTGCGCCCGCACCGTCGAGAACGCTTCCTGCCGCTCCTGCAGCCGCGCGCCATTCACCACCTTCCTCAGAGCCGCCTCCTTTGCCTCTACATCAGCCTCGGCTGAGCGCACCTGCGCCAGGTAGTCATCGTTCTCCAGCACCGCCAGCACTTCGCCGCGATGGATGACGTCGCCTTCCTCGACGTTGACCGACTTGAGCTTGCCGCTCAGCTCCGATCCCAGCTTGATCTCCTCACTGAGCGGTTCCACGCGCCCCGGCCCCGCAACCAGGAACGGCCCCGGAGCCGCCGGCGGCGTCGATGCCGCCAGCGCGTGCTCGCTCGGCCGCGAGCGGCCAAAAATCACGGTCACGAACAGCGTAAAGGCGAATAGGACGGCGACGACGATCCACAATTTCCTCGACATAACACTTCTCCAAATTCACGAAATCCAGTTCCGGGTCAGGCCAGATTCAAACCCGCCGCTTTCCCATAGTTGTGCGTGAGAATTCCCTCGGCAACCGGCGGGAGCGGCTCCGCCGCCGCCCCGATGACCCCGTCCTCAATGTGCGTAACCCGGTCCGCGAACTCGACCATGCGCGGATCGTGCGTCACGATAATGACGGCTCGTCCGTCCTCGTGCGCCAGCCGCCGCATCAACTCCATCACGTTGCGCCCGGTATGCGAGTCCAGCGCCGCCGTCGGCTCGTCCGCCAGAATGATCTGCGGATTCCCCGCCAGCGCCCGCGCGATCGCCACCCGCTGCTTCTGCCCGCCGCTCAAATCCGACGGGTACGAGTCGTACTTGTTGCCCAGCCCGACCTGCTCGAGCACCGAGCGCGCCAGCCGCTTTGCCTCGCCCGCGCGAACCCCCTTCAGATCCAGCATCAGTTCCACGTTCTCGCCCGCCGTCAACGTCGGAAACAGATTGAACCCCTGAAAGACAAATCCAATGTGCGCCAGCCGAATCGCCGGCAGCTCTTTCTCCGTCAGTCCGGTCACTTCCCTGCCCGCAACGCGAACGCTGCCCGAGGTCGCCGTGAGGATGCACCCCATGATCGAAAGCAGGGTCGTCTTGCCGCTCCCCGACGGCCCCATCAGCAGCATCAGCTCGCCGCCACAAACATCCACATCGACGCCCCGCAGCGCGGGCACGCCCGCCGCCCCCTCGGCGTAGGTCTTGGTGAGGTTGCGGACCGAGATCGCCGGTTCCGCCTCTGTCTTGCGTTTCATATTCATCCCTTAAAAACGATTGCCGGATCCAGCCGGGTCACCTTGTTAATTGAGACGATAGCCGCTCCCATGCACATGAGCAGCGTCAGGAAAAACATCCCGATCGCCATCTGCCAGGGCAGCAGGATCGCCGCCCCGCCGCTTTGGCTGGCGCGCACCACGAACAGGCTGACAAACATTCCCAGCACATAACCCATCACCCCGCTCAGCGCCGCCTGCGTGAGGATCACTTTGTAGATGTAGCGATTGGGCGCGCCCATCGCCTTCAACGTGCCAAACTCCTTCAGGTGATCCATGGTCGTTGCATAGATGGTCTGCGCCACCACCACGAAGCCCACCACCAGCCCCAAAGCCGCGGCCAGCAGCACCGCCACTCCCGCCCCCGTGGTGAACATCCAGTACACCTGCGTCATGCGGCTGAACTGGTGGTTGGTCACCACATCCACATCCCGCACCCGTTCGAGAATCGCCCGCTTCACCTGGTTGGCATCCGCGCCCGGCGCCAGCTTCACCTGGATGTACACCGTTTGGTCGGCGGGCATCCCCGTGTAGTCGAGCGCATTCTTGAAGCTGGTAAAGATGTAGGGCGAAGTCGTGAATGCGCGAATCCCGCGCGTGAATCCCACCACCCGCGCCCGCCGGTGATTAATTTCGAAAACTTCACCCACCCGCGTCACGCCCAGTTTCTGCTTGTAAAGCTCATCGACCAGGATGCCGTCCGGAATCTTCAGATCCTCTACGCTGCCCTCCACCACGTTCCACGGGCGGCCCAGCATCGAGTCCGGGTCGATGCCCACAATCTGCACCGACTCCTGGCGCCCGTCTGGGCATTGCCACTGCGTCCACCGCGTGATGAACTTCTGCGCCTCCTCTACGCCAGGAACCGCTTTCACCTGGTAAAGCTTGCGCTCGGAAAACGGCGCGCCCAGCTCGATGTAAGGCACGTGTTTCGAAGTCACCCACAGATCCACGTTCGAGTGATCGATCAATCCCGATGTCGTGGTCGTAAAGCCCACAAACAACCCCAGTTCGATCACGATCAGCACCACCGCAAACACGATGCCGGTCAGCGTGACCACCAGCCGCACTCGATCGTGAAACAGATTGCGCCGCGCCAGGGGAGGCATCTTATTTCCCCTCCTTCAGCAATCCGCGCAGAAGGGACTCGAGCATGGCCCGGGTACGCTGTTCCATCGGCCTCCACTCGATCCAGTTGTCATGGGCCTTGGCGATCTGCAGCGAGATCACGCCGTGCAACCCGCTCCACAGCGTCTGCGAAATCAGGTCCACATCCTGGTATTCCTCGCGGAAGACCCCGGCGCCCAGCGCCCCGCGCACCAGCGCCTGCAGCATCGCGTAGGCGTCCTTTTCCGGATTGCCTCTCACTTCCTGATCGCGCTCATCCAGCGGTACCGGCGGAT